>ENA-UOOM01000329-UOOM01000329.1-fermentation-metagenome-genome-assembly--contig:-NODE-329-length-56730-cov-7.607005_pt1 | contig 56730 bp, 56 predicted proteins | sample MGYA00245781_ERZ724031 | MGnify/ENA primary metagenome ERZ724031 (study PRJEB28704, sample SAMN03018317) | fermentation metagenome | biome: anthropogenic terrestrial biome; feature: soil; material...
TCTGCGCCCGCGGCATCCGCGCCGGTAGCATCCAGAAAGTCCGCGAAGTCCGCGAAGTCCGCGAAATCCGCGGCGGCTGATATGCCCGCAGCCGCGTCCACAACGCAATCAGCGACTGCGACGCACATGTCACCCGCGATGCCGGTGATTAGCCTGAATGAAATCCGTGATCAATGGCCTGCTATTATGGAAATGCTAAAAAGGGAACGTATCTCATTGCAGGCTTTTGCCTTGGAGGCAAGGGTGGTCGGCTTAGAGGGAAATGTCCTGAAACTTGGTTTTGAAGAAAAATATGCTCTTCACCGCGACAAGGTTCAATCCGAAAATAAGCTTGTGGAGCAAGTTATTCATAAAGTTACTGGCGTACCTTTGCAGATCAACTGTGTATTACTGTCAGAAACAGGTAAGGTGGATACTTCCTCCGGAAATACCTCCTGGCAAGGAGAACCGGCAGTTAAAGCAGCACTTGACGTTTTTGGCGGAGAAGTCAAACAAAGCGGAACTGGTAAGGACGGTAGGGGAGGAAACAAAAAATGATGGGTAATGTTCAGAAGGCACTGAAGAAGCTGCAACAGGTTCAGGAAGAACTCGGAAATATGACAGTAGAAAGCACAGCGGGCGGCGGAGCAGTCAAGGTCGTCTTTACAGGATCCCAGGACTTGCAGTCGATTACCATCGATCCGGGCGCTGTTGATCCGGATGATGTGGAAATGCTCCAGGATCTGATCGTGGCTGCTGTCAACGAAGGGTTAAAGGCCTCGCGTGACCTGGCTCAGAAAGAAATGGGCAAAGTGACCGGCGGGTTAAATATTCCGGGCATGCCGGGCGGATTATTTTAATTATCTGAACTGGAGGAGAAAAGTTTGTTTTATGCCCCTCCGATGGCCCGGCTGATTACTGAATTGTCCCGATTGCCGGGGATAGGGCCAAAGACAGCACAACGTCTGGCGTTTTACCTGCTGGGACAGGACAAACAAGACGTACAACGCCTGGCGGATTCATTGATTGAAGCTAAAGAAAAAATGTCGTTTTGTCCGATTTGCGGACACCTGACGGATGTACACCCCTGTTCCATTTGCACAGATGCCTCCCGTAATGCGTCTATTATCTGCGTGGTGGAAGGGCCAAGCGATGTGATCGCACTCGAAAAAACACGCGAATTTAAAGGGCGTTATCATGTCTTGCACGGGGCAATTTCGCCACTGGATGGGATTGGCCCTGAAGATCTGCGCATTCGGGAACTTCTGTCACGTATTAACGATGATATTAAAGAAATAATTTTGGCGACCGATCCTAACATTGAAGGGGAAACAACAGCTCTTTATCTCACTAAACTGCTGCGCCCGCTGAATCTCAAAATTACGAGACTCGCGAGAGGAATACCTGTTGGCGGGGATTTGGAATATGCCGATGAGGTCACACTTATTCGTGCTTTGGAAGGCCGACATGAGGTTTAAATAAGGCAAAACGTCGAATGCGACTATAGCGTCTCGGATGACGCTAAAAATAGAGGGGGAAAGGAGGCCCCAATGTTTGAATTTTTCAGGCATGTTTGAGAAATACTAGCATGGACGAAAGTTAAAAGGAGCGTATCTTATCACTATTAATTGTAAGGAGTGTCAACATGAAACGGTTATTAGAACAGACTAGAAAACTCAACAGACTTTTGCAAAATTCTGCACGTGAAAAAGTTGAATTTGTGCAGCTTACGGATGTCTTAAGTGATGCAATGAAGTGTAATACTTACTTATTTGATCGTAAAGGAATGCTGCTTGGTAAAACATTTGCAGCTGGCTTTTCGTGTGACAAACTCAAGGATATAATTGATTCCAACAATATACCCCCAGAAATGAATGAATGGCTGATGAGCATTTGGGAAACACGGGCGCTGGATCAGAGCCGGTCGAAGCAGTGTCTTCTTTCTAACGATGATTGTGATCGTGATATGTATCATCTCATTATGCCAGTAGGCGGCGGTGGTCAGCGTCTGGGAACCTTCATCCTGGCCAGAGCTGGCAAGGAATTTGACGAGAATGACATCGTGTTGGGCGAATATGCGGCCATGGTTACTGGTATGATGCTATTTGTTGAGAAATCCGGGCGCGTTGAAGAGGAAGCCCGTAAGCGCGCGGCGGTTCAAATCGCCACCAGCACGCTTTCGTACTCTGAAATCGAAGCGCTGCAACATATTTTTGATGAACTGGGTGGCGACGAAGGGCTGCTTGTAGCCAGTAAAATTGCAGATGATGTTGGCATTACCCGTTCGGTGATTGTCAATGCTTTACGCAAACTGGAAAGCGCCGGGGTTCTGGAATCCCGTTCGTTAGGTATGAAAGGCACTTATATCCGGGTGCTCAATGATTTGCTAATCAGTGAAGTGAGAAAAGCACACTAAAGTCATAATTACGGCCCGTCCGCATAACAATGTACCAGGGATAAGCTGCGAGGTGCGGGGTGATTGAGGTGGACGGGCGGATCATTATCGGGTATGTCGTTGCGATTCTCTTTTTATTCATAATCGGAAGGTCATTCTTTAAACCACTTAATACTGTGGTGCGGTTGCTCTTGAATTGCGTTGCCGGTGTGCTGGTCCTTTTTGGCTTGAACGTCGTCGGCCAAACATGGAGTCTGGGACTTCCCTTAAATCCCTTTACTGCGTTAGTTGCCGGGTTTATGGGCCTACCGGGCGTTGCTTGGTTACTGGCCCTGAAATACGCCATTTTGCCGTAACGGAGTGAAAACAAGTGGTGGATGCAGTCGAGACCTGCATGATCTGCGAAACACCAGCGTATTCTGGAATTACCTGCACCGGCCATCGAATTTGCGAGAACTGTCTCTCCCGAATCGAGGTTGCAGATCCGGCCAGTTTCGAGTACAGTATGATTATGCAAAAAATAGGACAGATGTGGCGCGATTTGGGAATTGCGGAGGAATGCCAGTATCGGGAAGAAGAATAGACAAGGCGATTTAGCAAGGCGATTTGGTGGGGCGCTGAACAAAGCGCTGATAAAGGCGTTTGACAAGGCGTGAGAGAGCTGTCCATGAGGGCGGCTCTTTTTTATAGGGGTGCGCAAGGCGGGCGATACTTGGCTGGCGATGCTGATACGCTCGCGGCGGCGGCAGCAGCGGCAGCGGCGGCGGCAGCGGCAGCGGCAGCGTAGCGTCAAAATCCATCCTGAAAAGGAGTCGCCGCCAGAGGCGGAGAATATAAAAAGATAATCTGAAATGGGTTGCTTTGAACTGGGTTACTTGATGAGATCGAAAGCCGCGATAAATTTGGTTAAGGTCGAAACAAAAATGAGTAAATTTAACGAGGCGCGTAGTCAGACGCACGCGCCGCTGGCCGAGGCGATCGCTCAGTATGCGGCCGCGAATACAATTCGCTTACATACGCCCGGGCATGCCGGCGGACAGGGGTGGAATGCGAGTTGGCAGCGCGATTTTGCCACTGCCGGAGCTTGGGACATTACCGAGCTGACTGGTTTGGCGGACGGACACTCGACCGAATACTGGGTCAGTGCTGCGCAGGAATTGGCCGCAGAAGCATTTGGCGCTAAGGCGACTTTTTTCCTGACAGGCGGCTCGTCGCTTGGGATACAGACGGTGCTTACGGCTTGTGCTGGTCCGGGAGACGAAGTGCTTCTGCCACGCAATGCGCATCAATCGGTTATCCATGGATTGGCATTATGTGGTGCCACTCCCCGCTTTATTCCGGTGCCGAGTTCTCCGGATGGTATTCCCGGAACCATTACGCCGGAGGCTCTGGAGGCGGTGCTGCGCGCAACGGTACGCCCTCGGCTGGTCGTACTGTTAAGTCCGTCCTATCAGGGATTCTGTCCTGATTTGGCAGCGTTGGTGGCGGTCGCACACCGCGCAGGCGTTCCGGTTTTTGTTGATGAAGCCCATGGCGCTCACTTTCCGTTTCATGCCGCTTTTCCGCCTTCGGCTGGCCGGTGCGGCGCAGATGCCTGGGTACAGAGCGCCCACAAAACACTCGGCGCTTTTACCGGAGCGGCACTGCTGCATATTGGGAATGGGGCATTTGCACCGGATGCAATCCGGCGCAGCCTGCAGATACATGCTACGACGAGTCCATCTTATCTTTTAATGGCTTCGATTGATGAAGCGCGGCGTATAATGTCATTAAAGGGGCAGGAGCTTTGGGGTCAGGCGATCCACTACTGCGAGCAGATTAGGCAAGCGGCCGCTGGTCTTGAATATATGCAATTGGCCGAGCTGGCGACAATGAGGGATTACGGTGCCGCCGCCCAGGATCCGACCAGAATAGTCTTTAGGGTTCAGGGACTCTCCGGAGTAAAGGTCGCGGCTGCGTTGCGGCGCAATAACATTACGGCTGAATACGCTGATAACCGCCATGTCTGTTTGATCATACCTTACTCGCTTACGGAGGCTGCGGCGCAGAATATAGTCGAGGTTATCACAAAGCTGGTGGAAGTAGTGCCAGTGGACTCGGGAGAATCGTCCCCGGGAGGAGAATCGTCGCCGGGACAATCGCCCCCGGCTGCGCAAGGCAGGGGTGCGGCCATATCATTCCCGCCTCTGGCCCCGATGGTCATGACTTTGCGGCAAGCATTAACCGCTCCATTTGAGGAAGTGAAGCTCGCCGTAGCAGTCGGCCGGATTGCAGCTGCGATCGTGGCATTTTATCCGCCAGGCATCCCGCTGGTTATCCCTGGCGAAAAGATCTCCCCGGAGATTGTCGAATACATACAGGAAATGTCCCGTCAAACAGGAAGTTATCCGGGACCGGCCAGCGAGGGACGGATCTGGGTTGTTGCTGAAAGTGCGGTGAAAAGCCGATGAACCATAGACCGATGCATGGTCTGTTTATTGTCCTCGAAGGACCAGACGGTACTGGTAAGAGTACGTTAGCTAAGTTGCTCGTCGCTGACTTGCGAAGCCTGGGTCATGATGTGGTTGCTACCCGTGAACCGGGCGGTACGCCGCTTGGCCAAAAGATCCGAGAACTGATCCTGAATAGTAAAGGACCGGATTTGGGCCATTGTTCGGAAATGCTGCTTTATGCCGCCGACCGGGCGCAAAATATCTCTGAAATCGTGCAGCCGGCTCTGGCACAGGGGCGCGTCGTTCTGGCTGAAAGATATGTCGACTCTAGTCTGGCTTACCAGGGTTATGGACTGGGGTGGGATCTGGAGGCCATCCGGAGCGTCAACGAGATTGCGACGGGTGGGTTAAGACCGCATCTGACGATTTTGCTGGACCCCGGACCGCATGGCTTGGAGGAATCGCTCAGCCGCGCAGTTAGTGTTTCGGACACCGATAGTGACAGCGATAGTGGCGGTGCCGCAGGGGGAGCCGGGAAAAAAGAAAAAGGCGGCGACCGCATTGAAAAGCGCGGAACGGCCTTTTACCGCCGGGTTCGGGAAGGTTATTTACAGCTGGCGGCCCAAAACACAGATCGCCGCTATGAGATTGTCAATTGTCACGGCCTATCAATAGCCGAATTGCAGAAGATCTTGCTTGATATTATTGTCCGCGTGATTGCCGAAAAGTCTGTCTGAATGCCGGAAGAGGTGTTTGATTACCGGAAGGAGGAATTGGCATGCGTTTAGTTATTGCCGTTGTGCAGGATCAGGATGTGCATCGATTATTAGCACAATTAAATGAAAAGCGTTACAGCGTGACCAAACTGGCCAGTACCGGAGGATTTTTGCGTCAGGGTAATACTACTTTGCTGGTGGGTGTGGAAAAGGAACAAGTCGCCGAGGTAACAGATATCATTAAAGAAACCTGCAAGGCTCGTGAGCAGCTGGTGACTCCGCTGGCGACCATGAGCCGCACGAGTAGTTACATGCCGGCCCCGATCGAGGTTACCGTCGGTGGTGCCACTATTTTCGTGCTTGACGTTGAAAGTTTCGCCAAAGTATGATAGTGATGATGCTAATGTGGCAGGTCTTTGCCTGCCGGTGCGTCAAACCGTGGGAGTGAGCGGATGTTTGCCGCATTTAAAGATATCTGGGGTAATCAAGCTTTGTTGGCTGGCCTTGGCAAAGCAGTGGAGACCGGCAAACTGGCACATGCTTACCTGATTATGGGGGCGGAAGGCACTCAAAAGGAAACGCTGGCGCATGCCATCGCCTCTGCCATTCTTTGTGACGCGCCCACTGCAACCGGTGGAGCGTGCGGTCACTGCAGCAGTTGCGGATTTCTTCGCGGCGGCGGACACCCCGATTGCCACGCTATTTATCCTGACGGACAAAGCTTAAAAATCGAACAGATTCGTGCGTTACGGGACGAGGCGTCCTTGCATAGTTTCATGTCGGAAAAACGGGTGTTCCTTATTTTCCAGGCAGAAGCATTGACAGATCAAGCTGCCAACAGTTTTCTGAAACTTCTGGAGGAACCGCCTGCTGGAACGCATTTTATTCTATCCACCGGCCAGGCGGCCCGCCTTCAGCCGACCATCCTTTCACGCTGCCAGATACTGAAGATCGATCGCTTAGGTATTGCGGAGCTTGGGGCGGCACTGCACGCCGCATTTCCGGATCTTCAGCCGGAAGAAGCGGCGGAGATCGCCAGGCGCAGCCAGGGTCTGCCAGAAAGAGCCCGTCAGGCGGCAGCCCCCGAAGCATTGGCGCGTCGCCAGAGCGACTTAGCCCTCCGGGAGCGGATTATGCATGGCGACTTGACGGACTTGTTCAGATTGGCTGAGGAAATGGAAAAGAACAAGGATGAGGTGGAAAGACTATTAATTAATCTCTCGGATTGGTTTGGCACTGATCTGGGGCTGGGACAGGCAGACAGCAGCTTTTCGGCCGGGCGGATCCGCGCTATTGCGCCATTGTTGGAGGAGATCGCGCTTTCCAGGCAGTTAATCAAGAATGTTAATGCACGTTTGGTACTAGACGTGCTGTTCATCGAAATCCTGCGCTTTCGTGGGGTTTTACAGGGTGGCAGGGCGTCATCATAAAAGGGATGTGTCATATTTGTATAAAGTCGTAGGAGTCCGTTTTAAAAGGGCTGGCAAAATTTATTATTTTGATCCGGTCGATATTCCATTGGCGGTTTCTGATCCTGTGATTGTTGAGACCGCCCGCGGCATTGAATTTGGCAATGTGACGGTTGGCCCGAAAGAAGTTGGGGATTCCGAAATAACCCAGCCGCTAAAAAAGGTTTTGCGGCGGGCGACGCCTGAGGATCTTCAGATTGCTGAGGAAAACAGTCAGCGCGAGAAGAAAGCCTTTGAGATTGGGCTGGAGAAAATCGCGCATCACAACTTGGAAATGAAACTAGTCGACGTAGAGTTCACCTTCGATCGCAGCAAAATTATCTTCTATTTTACGGCGGATGGCCGCGTGGATTTCCGCGAACTGGTCAAGGATTTGGCCAGTGTGTTCCGTACCAGAATTGAGCTGCGTCAGATTGGGGTGCGTGACGAGGCAAAGATGATCGGCGGTCTGGGCCCGTGCGGACGATCATTATGCTGCGCGACTTTCTTGGGTGATTTTGAACCGGTTTCCATTAAGATGGCCAAAGAGCAAAACCTCTCATTGAATCCAGCCAAAATTTCAGGGATCTGCGGCAGACTGATGTGCTGTTTGAAATATGAAAGTGACTGTTACAAGCAGAATAACGGTGGCTGCAAGGGTTGCCGGAACAAACAGGAATATGCCTCGGAGACTGATGAAGATCCGGAAGACGCTGTCGCTGAGATCCCGGAGGATTGACTTTATGGCTGATATGACCGATCCAACCGCCCGGATCAACAATGGGGCTGCGGTGGCGCTTGCTCCAGAAGAAAGGATCGATGCGCTGCTCGATGGGCGACTGCGGATTATCCAGCATCAAGATGCCCTGCGGTTTTCTTTGGATTCGATCTTATTGGCTGATTATGTAACCCTGAAAGTCGGCGATCAGGTGGCGGATCTTGGCACCGGTGGCGGTGTGATTCCACTACTGCTGGTCGGTAAAAGAGGTGCTGCCTATGCTGCCGGGTTCGAGATCCAGGAGTTTGTGGCAGATATGGCCCGGCGGAGCGTTATTTTGAACGGACTGGAGGATCGCATCGCGATCTTCAACCGCGATTTTAGGCAAATCCCGCAGGAATTATGGAATACTTTCAATGTGGTGGTTAGCAATCCGCCTTATCTGAAGCCCGCCGAGGGGCGGTTTAATCCCAAAAAGGCGGTGTCGATCGCCAAATATGAGTTGGAATGCACGCTCGAGGATGTGTTGCAGGCAGCGTCTCGTCTGCTGAAACCGAAAGGTCGCGCTGCTTTTGTCTACCGTCCGTGGAGGCTTCCGGAACTGCTGGCCGGTATGACGCGCTTTCATCTGCACCCCAAACGGTTGCGGATGGTTTACTCCTGTGCCGATGAAGAGGCCGCCCTGGTGCTGGTCGAAGGGCAGTTTCAGGGACGGCCCGGGCTGGCTGTCAATAGGCCGCTGATTGTGCGCACACCGTCAGGCGACTATACGTCTGAAATGAAGGGAATATACGGCAGAGAGTGAGGGGTGGGCAGATATGGGCACTCTTTTTTTATGTGCGACACCGATCGGCAACCTTCAGGATGTTTCGCTGCGTTTGCTGGCGACCCTGAAGGAGGTTGATCTGATTGCTGCGGAGGATACCCGCCATACCAGGAAGCTGCTGACACATTTCGACATTCACAAACCGCTCGTCAGTTACCACCGTCATAGTACTTCCGAAAAGGGCGATCAGATCCTCGGCCAGCTGAGCGCAGGTAAGAATATTGCTTTGGTTTCAGACGCGGGCATGCCCGGCATTTCAGATCCCGGGACAGAATTGGTTGCGGCCGCGGTTGCTGCTGGTATTACAGTTGTGCCTGTGCCCGGGCCGGTGGCGGCGATTGCTGCCTTGACCGCCTCTGGCATGGATACCACCCGTTTTTGCTTTGAGGGTTTTTTGCCGCGCTACCGGCGTCAGCGGCGGGCGGCTTTGGAGCGCCTTAAGGCGGAAGAAAGGACCATGGTATTTTACGAAGCGCCGCATCGGGTTTCGGAGACGGTGCAAGATCTGCTGGATATCTTGGGAAACCGCCGCATCGTTTTTGCCCGGGAGATTACCAAAATCCATGAAGAATTTTGGCGGGGAACCATCGCAGAAGCACTCGTTCACCTTAAAGAGCAAGGCGAGCGCGGCGAATATACTCTGGTATTAGAAGGCTTAGAGGCATTCCGGATGCGAGACGCGAGCGGAGGGCAGGATCTTAGCGAGGCCAGCCGTGCCGCAGGTAGCGTCAGTGTCAGCGGCACGGCGACCAGTGCCAGCGCCAGCGCAGCACGGTCAAGTGCCGCTGGGTCAGCCGTTTTTGAGGCAGAAGCGGCAACCCCGCCACTTTCAGTGGGCCAACGGGTCGCAGATCTGATGGCGCAAGGGTTTTCTGAAAAGGAGGCTCTGAAGCAGCTGGCCAGCAGTGATGGCGTGCGTAAGAGTGATTTATACCGCGCTTTAATGCGTGAACGCGGCGCATGTAACAACTAAATTTAAAGGACAACCTCTGAAAGGTTGTCCGAAAGATGCAGAACACACAATAGTTTTTAGCCGACGTGTTTCATTTGCTCGAAGCACTCACGGCAAATGTTTTTCTCTTTAAAAATGCGGACACCATCTGCATTGCCGCAGAAAATGCAAGCGGGTTCGTACTTTTTGAGGATGATACGCTCACCGTCAACATAGATCTCGAGAGCGTCTTTCTCATCAATTTGTAGGGTGCGGCGCAACTCTATCGGAATAACAACTCTACCGAGCTCGTCCACCTTACGTACAATTCCGGTTGATTTCATGATTCAAAAACCCCCTTCCGCTAATATTCGACATTGTTCTACATTGATAATTGTACCTAATTTTCCATTTCAAGTCAACTAGTAATTGTAAGTTTTTGCTTGTCCCCTCGATTTTCCAACTGATACAAAGAAATTCAAACCTGTAAAGAAATTTTTGGCTATAATTCGGTTTCCTTGACAATTTTCGGCCCATTAGGGTATAGTATAGGGTAAGCATATTGATAAACGTGATGAACAGGAAGAGTACTGCGCGAATTCTCCTTAGAGAGCCCGGGTCTGGTGCGAACCGGGTGGGATGAAACGCAGGAACATGGCCTGGGAGCGGCCGAAATGAAGGTTAGTAGTTTCGGACGGGGTCCCGCCTACGGGAACAGACGCCCGTTAAAGCGTCAGGGTATAAGGCCACGGCCGAAGAATTGAGGCTGCGGTCCGTACTTGGCAAGGTGCCTATCGCGAGACGGGTGCAAATTGGGGTGGTACCACGGGAATTTCCTCTCGTCCCCTAACAGCAATGTTGGGGGTGAGAGGTTTTTTATTTTGTTGCCAATGCCCACAATTGATCAGATTATGAAGAGAGAGGGAGATAATTTTGGGGAAGTTCTACATTACCACGCCGATCTATTATCCCAGTGACAATCTGCATATCGGTCATTCCTATTCAACAGTTTCCGCAGACGCCCTCGCACGCTATCACCGCTTGAAAGGTGACGATGTCTTTTTCCTGACCGGCACTGATGAGCATGGTCAGAAAATACAGCGGCGGGCTGAGCAAACAGGGGTAACCCCTCAGCAGTACGTTGATCATGTTGTTGACGGCATTAAGCACCTTTGGAAAGTACTCGACATCAGTTATGACGATTTCATCCGCACCACTGATGAGCGCCATATCCGCGCGGTACAGGCGATTTTCAAACGCCTTTATGATCAAGGCGACATTTACAAGAGCGAATATGAAGGCTGGTACTGCACTCCTTGTGAAACCTTCTGGACGGAACGCCAGGTCAAAGACGGCAATTGCCCGAATGAGGACTGCTGTCGCCCGGTAGAGAAGGTCCGCGAGGAAAGCTACTTTTTCAAGGTGTCGAAATATGCCGACCGGCTACTGGAATATATCGAGTCGCATCCGGAGTTCATTCAGCCGGTATCCCGTAAGCATGAGATGATCAATAATTTTCTCAAGCCGGGCCTGGAAGATTTGTGCGTATCGCGCACCAGTTTCAGCTGGGGTATTCCGGTGAGCTTTGATGAGCGTCATGTGGTCTATGTCTGGCTGGATGCGCTGTCAAGTTACATCTCGGCACTCGGCTATCCGGAGGCGGGGGTAGACCCGAACAGCCTGTTCAACAAGTTCTGGCCGGCCGATCTGCACCTGGTCGGTAAGGAAATTGTGCGCTTCCATACGATTATCTGGCCGATCACACTGATGGCACTGGGGTTGCCGCTGCCGAAGCAGGTCTATGGACATGGCTGGTTGCTGTTGGAAGGCGATAAGATGTCCAAATCCAAAGGAAACGTCATTGACCCGGTGGTGCTGGCTGAGAAATATGGCGTGGACGCCATCCGTTATTACTTGCTGCGGGAAGTACCGTTTGGATCAGACGGCCAATATACTGAAGACGCTTTAATCAATCGCATCAATGTTGATTTGGCCAATGATCTCGGCAACCTGCTGCATCGCACCGGTGCCATGATTGAGAAATTCAACGGTGGCCTGATTCCGGATCCAGCCGCAAGTGAAGCGTTGGATTTGGATCTGCAAAAGACAGCCGCCCAGGCGGTGGCGGACGTGAATCATCAGATGGATCATCTGGTGATCAACGAAGCCGTCGTCGCAATTTGGAAGCTGGTCGGCAGAACCAATAAATATATTGACGAAGCTGCCCCCTGGGCGCTGGCGAAAGATGCGTCTAAAAAAGCTAGGCTTGGTACGGTTTTGTATCAGATGGCCGAATCACTGCGGATTACCGCCGTATTGCTGCAGCCTTTCTTGACATCCACCCCTGATAAGATTTGGGATCAGCTGGGGTTACCCGGTTCGCCTGCGCAGGCTGGCTGGGAGAAGGGCACCCAGTGGGGCGGAACACCTTCCGGCATTAGGATTCGCAGGGGCGATCCGATCTTCCCGAGAATTGAAAAGGAAAAAGAGGAAGCTGAAGTTGCGGTTGCGTCGGGGAAAACTGCGCTGCAGCCCGCCACCGCCACCAAGCCGCTCGTCACGATCGATGACTTCGCCAAACTTGATCTGCGGGTGGCGAAGATCCTTTCCGCCGTCAAGGTGGAAGGAGCAGATAAACTGTTGCATCTACAGGTAGAAACCGCCGGTGAGCAACGCTCGATCGTGGCCGGTATTGCCCGTCACTACAGTCCGGAAGACCTGGTCGGGAAATCAGTTGTCATTGTTGCCAACCTTAAGCCGGCCAAATTGCGCGGACACTTGTCGGAAGGGATGTTGCTGGCGGCATCCACTGAAGACGACGGGTTGTTGGCGCTGGTGACGCCGGAAAAGGAACTGCCCAGCGGCAGTAAGGTGAGGTAACGGAGGGAGCGGTATGTTTCTCGACTCACATGTCCATCTGGATGATGTCCGGTTTGCCGAAGATCGGGAGCAAGTGATCCAGCGGGCGCTGGACGCCGACGTGACGACCATGATCAATGTCGGCGCGGATATGAAATCTACCCGGGAGAGCCTGCGGCTTGCCAAAGGCTATCCCGGGATTATCTATGCGGCGGTTGGTATTCATCCGCATGATGCCAAAAGCGCCACAGAGAATGATTACAGCGAGCTGGAGGGTTATCTGGCGCAGCCGGAAGTCCTGGCAGTCGGCGAGATCGGCTTGGATTACCATTATGATTTGTCCCCGCGTGAGGTGCAGCGCACAGTCTTTGAGCAGCAGCTGAAACTGGCGGTGGCGACGGATAAACCGGTGATTATCCATATGCGCGAAGCTACCCAGGACACCTTAAATCTGCTGCAGCAATTTACCGGCAGGCTGCGGGGCGTGATGCACTGTTTTTCGGGAAGCTGGGAAACAGCCTGTGCCGTGCTTGATCTCGGCTTACATCTAGGATTCGACGGGCCTCTAACATTCGCCAACGCCGCCAAACTGAGAGAAGTGGCTGGCAAGGTACCCTCAGACCGAATTCTAATCGAAACGGATTGCCCATATTTAACCCCGGTCCCCTACCGTGGAAAGCGCAATGAGCCGGCGTATGTGAGGGAAGTCGCGGCTGTTTTGGCCGAATTGAAAAAAGTGGATCTGGAGGAAATCGCGTCACTAACGGCGAATAACGCGCGGGACCTATTCTCAATAATATAGCAGCATATCAGAAAACGCAGAACGCACGGGAGGTTCAGGAATGACCATTGCTTACAGCATCGGAAAGAATTTGTATTTGAACATCACGAACCGCTGCCCCAATGATTGCGTGTTTTGTATCCGGCAGAACGGCGAGGGGATCGGAGACACGCAGCTATGGCTGAAAACTGAACCGGATGTGGACCAAATACTACAATCAGTCGGGGATCCGACCGGGTACGAAGAGATTGTATTTTGCGGGTATGGTGAACCGATTACGCGCTTGGACGCGATTGTCGCTGTAGCCAAGGCGCTCCGGCCTTTTGGAATCCCGATTCGTCTTGATACAAGCGGGCTGGCGGATCTAATTCACGGCCGGGATGTCTGGCCGGATTTGGCTGGTTTGCTGGATGCGGTTTCCATCAGTCTGAACGCGCATAATGCAGCGGAATACGATAAACTCTGCCGTTCTAAATGGGGCGAGGATGCATTTCGGGCAATGCTTGATTTTACCAATCGGGCGAAAGACTATGTTCCAAAGGTTATTTTAACGGTCGTCGACTATCCGGGAGTTAATCTGGAAGCTTGCCGGAATATTGCCGACGGCATGGGTGTATCATTTAGAATTAGGCGTTATGAGGCACCGCCGTCGGCATGCAGTAAAGCGGCGGCGCAAGACTAGACAGGACAGGGAGGCGCTATGATATGCGACTGGAGCATTTACATTTACTCCGGCAGATCAGAGTCGAAGCCCCTCTACAGAATCTGGTGGCGTTTATCAAGAAAAATAAGAAGGCGGCGGTCAGCGCGGCGGGATTGCTGATGCTGGTGATCGGCTGTTCGGTTTATCTGTTGGGCCTGGTGGATGTGACTGTGGTGGCCGATGGGGTTGTCACAGAAGTGCGCTATTGGGGCGGCAGCGTCCCGAAGGCTTTGGCGGCCGCCGGGGTAACCTTGGTGCCTTTTGATGAAACCATCCCGGCTGCTGACTCTGATTCCAACGCCAATATTAAGCTGCGTGATGGCAGTGTATTGCAGGTTTTGCGCGCAGTGGAAATGACAATCGCGGCCGATGGCACCACCCAGACAATCCAGACTGTTCCCGGAACGGCTCGTACTATTCTGGCAAAGGCGGGCATTACCATCGGTGAATATGACCGCGTGTTGCCGGATAACGACCAACCGGTGCCAGCTGGTACGCCGATTCGTGTTGTTCGAGTGGAAATAAAGGAAGTAACAGCACAAGTGGCGGTCAGTCCGCCGGTGGAAGAACGCCCTGACCCTGAGTTGGAGCGGGGTAAGGTCCAAGTGTTAGAGCCAGGCAAGGCCGGAGTTAAAGAGCAGACGGTCCGACAAGTTTTTGAAGACGGGAAGCTGAAGACCAAAGAAGTAATCGCGGAGCGCATTATGGAACAGCCGCGGCAAAGAGTTGTCAAGATTGGCACCAAGCCGCCGGTTTATACGCTGACGACCTCGCGTGGCACCTTCCGCTACAGCCAAGTGGCTACCATGTCGGCGAGTGCCTATTGTCCCTGTAAGATTTGCTGTGGTCCCAAAGCGAACGGCATAACAAAATCAGGCAAGAAAGCCGGTTATGGTGTGGTAGCGGTTGATCCGAAAGTCATCCCGCTAGGGACGCAGTTCTATATTGAAGGCTATGGTCCGGCGGTTGCGGCTGATATCGGATCCGCCATTAAGGGCAACAGAATTGATTTATGCTTCGAGACTCATCAAGAAGCATTGAATTTTGGCAGAAGGAAAATCCAGGTTTACATTTTGGTCGTCAATTAATTGTCAATTAATTACGCCAGGCGCAGGCTGATATCCATCGCGCGGGCGGAATGGGTGAGCGCCCCGATGGAGATAAAGTTCACACCAGTTTCAGCTACCTGGCGCAGATCCCGTTCGCCCATATTGCCAGAGGCCTCGGTGAGTGCGCGGCCATTGATGATGCGCACCGCTTCCTTCATATCTGACAAGCTCATGTTATCCAGCATAATGACATCAGCTCCGCAAGCAAGTGCTTCTTGAAGCTGCGTGAAATCTTCCACTTCCACCTCAATCTTTAGCAGATGGTGCACGTTGGCACGCGCCTGTCCCACGGCGGCAGTGATGCTCCCGGCGGCGCGGATGTGATTATCTTTAATCAGCACGCCATCAAACAGGCCAATGCGATGGTTGAGGCCTCCGCCAGTCCTTACGGCATATTTCTCAAGTCCCCGCATGCCGGGAGTGGTTTTGCGGGTGTCGACAATGTGCGCGCCCGTACCTTCCACCTGCGCTACGGCGTCGTGTGTTTTGGTGGCGATACCGGACAGACGCTGCAATAGGTTGAGGGCCGTGCGTTCGCCGGTTAATATGCCGCGCGCTGGTCCACTGATGGTAGCGATAATATCCCCTTTTTGCACCAGGGCCCCTTCACCGACATGGGCTTTGATGACAATGCGCGAGTCAATCAGCTCAAAAACGCGCGTTAATATTGCCAGACCGCAGACGATGCAACTCTCCTTGGCGATAAAGCGGCCGCTGCTGATGGCGTCTTCCGGCACCGTAGAGAGGGTGGTCACATCACCCATGCCGATATCTTCGGCAAGTGCCGCGCGCAATAAGTTATCTGTACCCGGAATTTGCAGGTTCAAGTTTATTCCTCCTCAAAACTCGCTGTGGCCATCGTGGTCGCCAGCACCATGGATGCTGTGGCAGAGTGTGTCGTCGCCATTACCGGGGTGATGCGGGGGAGCGCCGTCGCTGCGGTAATGTGCACCGACACTATCTTTGCGCGCATAGGCGGCTGTCGCCACCGCCAAAGCAATCTGTGCAATATTTAAAGTCTCCACAGCCGCGGTTGTTCTGATGGGTGCGGCCAGCAGTGTTTCCTCGAATTCTTTTAAGCTGGCGATGGCGCGGCTCAGCCCTTCGGCATCGCGGGAAGCGCCACAATAAGTACTCATGATTCCGCGGATGGCCTCACCGGTTTGAACGTAATCCAGTAGCGGTGGTGCCGCAGGCACAGCCCTCGTCGCAGGCGCTTCAGGCACAGTCGCCGCCGCTGCCTCATATTGCGCCTGCGCAGCGGGTAGCATTAGATCCGCACAGTGCTGCGCGGCGCGGTTGCCAAAGACAATGCACTCCAGTAAGGAGTTACTTCCGAGACGATTGGCACCATGTACGCCGGTACAAGCAGTCTCGCCGCAAGCGTAAAGCCCGGGCAGTGCCGTCTCCCCAAACAGACCGGTTTGGATGCCGCCCATCATGTAATGTTGGACAGGATGCACCGGGATCGGTTCGGCGGGAATATCGTAGCCCTGGCGCGTGCATTCGGCATAGATCGTGGGGAAGCGCTTCTCCAAATAGGCACGCGGCTTATCAGGGAGGCGCAGATATACCTTGCTTTCACCGGTGCGCCGCATTTCGCGTAGAATGGCGCGCGCCACGATATCACGCGGGGCCAGATCCGCCATGGGATGCACGTCCTGCATGAAATATTCGCCCTGATTATTAATCAGTTTGCCACCTTCACCCCGGATCGCCTCCGAAATGAGGAAGGAACGTCCCGTTTGATCCGCTCCGACGAGAGCCGTGGGATGAAACTGTACGAACTCCATATTCTGTAGCGGCAGGCCGGCGCGTGCGGCTGCCGCCATGCCGTCGCCCGTGGCGCAGGTGGCGTTCGTGCTGGCGTTATACACCCGGCCGATGCCGCCGGTGGCAAGTATGACGCGCCGAGTTTCAAAAATCGTCGGCATATCCTCGCAAAGGGCAAGCACGCCTGTGACACCGTGTGCGTCATACAGAATATCAGTCAGTTGCGCTGCATCATAAAAACGGATATTGGCGCGCTGCTTAGCTCTTTCCAGCAGTGTCGATGTCAAATGCAAACCTGTAGCATCGCCGCCGCAATGGAGCACCCGCCGCTCAGAGTGGCCGCCTTCGCGCGTGCGGGCAAGGTCACCGTTTTCTCTGTCAAAGGGAACTCCCAGCGCAATTAGACGCTCGATATTGTCGGCGGCTTCTGAGACGAGTACTTGCACGGCGGCCTTGTCGCAAAGCCCCGCGCCTGCCGTAAGAGTATCAGCGACATGAGATGCGCGCAAGGGTTCGCTGCGCTGGGTTACTGCTGAGATGCCGCCCTGCGCATACATGGAATTGCTAATGTCCGGATTGGTTTTACACAAAATCGCGCAGTTCAGGCGGGTATCCAGGCTGAGGGCGGTGTAAAGCCCTGCAGCACCACAACCGACAACAACCGCATCAATGCGTATGCGGCGCATAGGAAATTGGCGTGCCTCTAAAATTACTTTGTTCATGATGCTTTCCTTTCAAACTATACAGATGCAGCGAACATTCTTTCCAAACCTGGCAGCGCTTTGCGGGCAAGCTCTTCATCAACAGTGGTGGCGTACTGTAGGTGCTCTAAAGCGGCCAGTACGTCATCAAGTTGTGTTTTTTTCATATCGGGGCAGAATGCTCTGTCACCGTCCAGACTGAAAAACCTCTTTTGCGGGCATAGCTTGCTCATCTGGTGCAAGACACCGGCTTCGGTGACAATCAGAAATTCTTCAGCCGGGGATTGCTGTGCTTTTTTAATGATTTGAGAAGTGCTACCTACGAAGTCTGCCAGTGCCAAAACATCCGAATTGCATTCCGGGTGGATTAGCACCTGCGCCTGCGAATGCGCGGCCCGGAAGGCATCGATTTCCTGCGCTGTGATTCGCCAATGGGTGGGGCAATAGCCCTGGGCTAAGATAAACCGCTTTTCGGGCAGAGCACGAGCTATGTATCCGCCCAAACCTTGATCGGGGACGAAGATGATTTCCTGCTGTGGCAGGGACTTGGCGATGCGCAGTGCGTTAGCGGAGGTGCAGCAAATATCGCTAACCGCCTTGACATCGGCATTTGAATTGACGTAGCACATTACGGCTGCCTGTGGATGGGCAGCTCTTAACCGGAGGACGTCCTCCGCGGAAATCATATCGGCCATCGGACAACCAGCGTCCGCTATGGGAAGAAGTACTGTTTTGGTGGGGTTTAGCATCTTGGCGGTCTCAGCCATAAACTTGACGCCGCAGAATACAATGACATCGGCCTGCGTGTCCCGCGCCGTCCTCGCGAGTTCCAGTGAGTCACCCACAAAATCGGCGAGGTCTTGTATTTCCGGCTGTTGATAATAATGGGCCAGGATGATTGCGTTCCGTTTATCTTTCCAGAGCTTGATAGCGTCGGCTGAATGCATCTGTTTTAGATCCCCCAATCGAGAATTTTGCAGAGTAGCATTTTGTATTATAACATATTGTTGGCAGTGTGCCTTGTCCCATCCTAATTTGTTGTCGAGAGTTCGCGCTATTCGCTTAGAATACCTGCTTTTTGCAGCGCCTGCTCGATACGATCGAGGCTCAGCTCGTTGGGTGCTTCCACAGTGTGCATATGTGAACCACATGTCATGCTGGAGAGCATCTGCACGCCGGGTCGTCCCAGCCGCTCAATCAGCGTTTCCACATCTTCAGTGGTACGCAGGAGCAAAGACCCAGTAATTTCTCCATAAACGGGATGATCCACGATGATGTCGCGCACGGTACCGCCAGCGTTCACCATAATCAAGAGTTCTTCCCGTGCTTCGGAGAGCTCGGTGTGTTGGCAGGTATACACGCGCATGGGCAAAGACGGCGATGCTTTTTCCAACCAGACATAGCCTGCCGGTGTCGCCATAATGGGCAGTCCGCTCTCACGCAATAGGGCAATATCCTGCACTACAACTTGCCGTGTTACCTTCATGTGCGCAGCAAGTTCACTGCCGGTAATCGGCCCTTCAGAGGCCCGGATAATCTGACCGATCGATTTGCGTCTTTCAAGGTTACTGTTGTTATTGATGCCGTTTCATCCTTTCCAGAGTCGAATCCATTATAACCAGCCGAAAAAAAATAGTCAACAGCTGTATATACACCTGTTGACTGGGGGAGGGAACTTTGGGGACGGTTCTAAAAGTGCCATTTCCCATTTGATGCCATAAATGCACTTTTGAGTCTGCCCAAAAGTGTACATGGCACTTTTAGAACCGTCCCCAAAGTTCCTACATTTCGGTATCGGTTTGGGGGTATGGTTCATTAGTTGAAATTTGGTCAATAGCGCCTAAGACGGCCCGGGAGCGAAAGGTCTTGTTAGAAGTGAGTAATAATATGCAGATAAAGAGTAGGAGACCGAGGAGACCAAATAGCGTTGGAATGGGCATTACTTCCCCCAAATAACCGGCCGCAGCCGTTGATAAAGGAAGAGCTGCCAAGACAAGTGTACTCATTACGGCTGAAACCCGCCCCATTTTGTCCGCCGGCGTATTACGCTGTATAATTGTATGCAATCCGGCAGAAGCAACTGGAACTCCGAGTCCCAAAATGCTGATACAGGCAATGACTGCTAGTATACTTTTGGCAAAATACATTAAGGCATACCCGCCGGCAATCAGGAGCAGTCCTGAACGTAAAGCCCATCGTTCTCCGATTCTCCTCACTATGTAGCCGACCATTAAAGAAGATAGCAACATGAAAACTGTTTGGACCAATAAGGCCTGCGAAAGCCCTGTAACATCCAGGTTAAGGTTAACTTTGACGAAAACAGGTAATAAAACATTGATAGGCCCAAAGAAGAAATTGGTCAGACAGGCTAGAATTACGCAGATTACAATGATGCGGGTACTCCTGACGTAATTAAGCCCCTCGCCCAAATCCTTAAAAAACTGCGCTACAGTAAGGACGGAACCTTGGCTGTCCGAGGAGGTGGGGGACGGTATTTTTATCGATGAGATTAAGAAAGCTGAGATCACAAAAGTTAGAAAGTCGATTAATAAGGCTCCTCCGATACCAAGCGTCGCTATGATTGCTCCGGCACAGGCCAGACCAATCATTTGGGCGGCATTTTCACCGAAGCTGTGCATTGAATTAGAGGTGATCAAATCTTCAGTGCGCACGAGTGATGGCCTAACTGCCATTCTGGCCGGTTGCTGAGCGGTTTCAAATACAGAAGTAAGAGCAGTGACAGCAAATATCATCCAGACGGCCAGATGATCTGTCATAAACAGAAAAGCCAACACCGTGACTAACAGACCTCGCGCTATATCGGAGATAATCATCAGCCTTTTCCGGTTAAGCCGGTCGGCCAGTACTCCGGCGAAAGGGCCCAACAAGATATTTGGCAGCATGTTGCATACCATTACAGTACCCATCAGCAGTGTGGAACCCGTCAGTTCGAGAACCATCCACATTATGGCGAGACTATCGATACTATCCCCGATACGGCTGATGGTGTTGGCAATCCAATAACGTGTGTAAGAAGGATATGCACGGAAAAAGGCTAATCCACTAAGACCTTTAGTTAGTGTTGTCATGATCATGTCCCCTTCTTTCATCAGTAGGATAGGCGCTGGAAGCGTTCTTCAAATATACCAAATTGTATAAAAATAGTCAAAAGGCAAATATACGCCTATTGTCTCCGCGCTTACTGGGCGCTTGCTGGCCACTGTTGTTTATGTATCTGTGGCAAGTTTGCCCGCAGCGCCTAAAACAGTATTGGAGCGAAAAGTCCTGTTAAAGGTGAATAAAACTGTAAAGAACGCCACTAGCGAACCGAGCAGGGCAAACAGCGCTGGAAGGGGTATCACTTCTCCCAAAAAACCGGCGGTGGCCGTTGATAAAGGCATGGCTGCCAAGCTAAGTGTACTCATTACGGATGAAACACGGCCCATTTTATCCGCTGGTGTATTACGCTGCATGATGGTATGTAATCCGGCAGAGGCAATCGGAACACCGAATATTAATATACTGAGACAGACAAAGACACCTGGTGCGCTTTTGACAAAATAAAACAAGATGGAACCACTGGCAAGCAGGAATAATCCAGCGCGTAAAGCCCAGCGTTCGCCAATTTTCTTAGTGATAAAACTCACCACTAAAGAAGCTAGCAGCATGGAAATCGGCTCAGCGAGAAAGACATATGAGAGGCTGACCACATCCAGATTGAGATTGACTTTGGCGAAAACCGGCAACAAGACATTTAAAGGAGCAAGAAGGAAATTGATCAGGCAGGCCAGGACTGCACAAATTACAATGATACGGGTACTGCGGACGTAATTCAGTCCTTCACCCAAATCTTTGAAAAACTGCGCTACGGTAAGGTCGGATCCTTGGCCGTCAGAGGAAGTGGTGGACGGTATTTTGATCGATGAAATTAACAAAGCTGAGATTATAAAAGTTAGAAAGTCGATTAATAAGGCTCCTCCGATCCCAAGCGTCGCTACGATTGCCCCGCCGCAGGCCAGGCCAATCATTTGAGCGGCGGTTTCACTGAAACTGTGCATTGAATTAGAGGTGATCAAATCTTCGATACGCACCAGTGATGGCCGGACTGCCGCTCTGGCAGGATGCTGGGCGGTTTCAAATATCGAAGTTAGAGCGGTAACGACAAATATCATCCAGACGGCCAACTGATCGGTCATGAACAAAATGGCTAATACGGTAACTAACAGACCTCGCGCTATATCGGAGAAAATCATCAGTTTCTTCCGGTTGAACCGGTCGGCCAGTACTCCGGCGAAAGGCCCCAGTAGAATGTTAGGCAGCATGTTGCATAGCATCACAGTGCCCATCAACAGTGTGGAACCGGTTAGCTCGAGCACCATCCACATTACGGCGATGCTGTCGATACTATCGCCCATGCGGCTGATCGTGTTGGCAATCCAGTAACGTGTGTAGGAAGGATAGGCCCGGAAAAAGGTCAGCCCGCTAAGACTCTGAACTTGACTCTTTTTTGTCATGTTCGCACCCCTTTTTCTCATCAATACTAGGATCAACATTAGCAGAGTCCTTCTCTGTTGATCCGCCAAAAAGAAGTGCCATGTAGGGCTCGGGTTGCAGACCCGGGCGCTGGACTGTATATGGTGCCAGCAGGGCATCGACCTTGGCGGGTAGATCGTCCTTCTCTGCGGCAGTGATATACAGTTCCTTCAGTGTGATCATAATGGAAGGATGTTTGGCAGCATTTTCTGAAATCATATGGTGAATATGGTTCAGGACAGATTGGCGTGTCTGACTAATGGCGGTCCGCCATTCTTCAGTGTCGAACATATTAGTCGCAGCTTCAAAGCCCGGACTAGAGAAGCTATATAGTCGTTCCTGTATTCCATTGATTATGCGTCCTTCCACTTCTTCCAGAAAACCGTGTTGCACAAGCTCCCGGACATGGTAATGGACTTTACCGTGCGGCTGTTCCAGCCGCTGGGCAATCATCTGAACAGACAGCGGCTCCGGACCTGAAAACAACTGAAGGATTTGCAGACGCAGAGGGTGCGTCAAGGCCTTCAGTTGCTGAAGGGACTCGAGCTGGAGTGGTGGTTTGGTCATACCGATTGCCTCCTTTTTCCTAAATCGTCAAATAAACCTTATACGTCTAATATATATTGGACGTTAATAGTTGTCAAGTAAATAAAGACGCGCGGGCGAAACGCGGCAGACGCGGAACTTTGGGGACGGTTCTAAAAGTGCCGTTTCACATTTACTGCCATATGGCACTTTTAGAACCGTCCCCAAAGTTCCGCCCCTTCCATTTTTTTACCTGCGGACCGGACATTTCCGAGAGGATCAGCGCCTGCTGCGACGAACCATATTTAGTTGAAAGGATTCGCTTTTGACACCTGACGCACGAAAGGGGAAAGTATGGAGAACCTGACTTCGCCAAAGGTGATCCGCGAGATTTTGGCTCGTTTTGGGCTGGAGGCAAAAAAATCATATGGCCAGAATTTCCTGATTGATGCCAATATCCTGCGGAAAATTACCGGTGCAGCCCAGTTGTCACGTGAGGATCTGGTGTTGGAGATTGGTCCAGGACTCGGAACGCTCACCCAGGGGCTAGCCGCTCAGGCTGGAAAAGTAATTGCCTTTGAATCCGATTACCAATTGCTGCCGGTATTGCAGTATACGCTGGCGGAATTTGAGGATCGCGTCACGATCATTCCTGGGAACTTTCTGACAGCCGATCTGCCAGGCCTGTGCGCTGGCGCTCGTGCTGACGCTGAAGCTGGCGCTCTCGCCCGCGCTCGCACTTCGGAAAGCTTAAAAAATGTAAAAGTAGTGGCTAATGTGCCATATTATATTACGACCCCGATTCTGATGTATCTCCTGGAATCCGGGATCCCTTTCCAGACGATGGTCTTTTTGATGCAGCGGGAAGCTGCCGACCGCGTCATGGCCTGCCCCGGCAATAAAAACTATGGTATCTTGTCAGTGACGGTACAGTTTCATTGTATCCCCGAGATCGTCGCGGACGTACCTCCGATGGTTTTTATGCCGGCACCCAAAGTCCAATCGGTCATCCTGCGTCTCACGCCGCCCGCCCAACCCCGCACAACTGTAAAAGATGAGGGGCTCTTGTTTCGGTTGGTGCGGATGGGATTCGCACAACGTCGCAAGACGATGATCAATGCCGTCCAGAATTCCGGATCATGGCCATTCAGCCGCGCCGAATGGCTGGCCATTTTTGAAAAGTCCGGCCTGCATCCGCAATCCCGGGCTGAGATGCTTTCCGTTCATGATTTTGCCGTTTTGGCCGATGCTGTCCATGATTTCAGAGCGAACTGCCAGTGAACTGCTAATCCAAAAGGAGGTGCGTTGCATGTACTTTTACAGCCCCACATACGGTCGTATGGGATTCGAAGAAATGTTTCAGGACATTATGGCATATGTTGCCGCAGAACCTGAACGCAAGTACCGTCTGATTATCGGGACGGATTCGCAGGCGCGCGATGAAACATGCTTTGTGACCGCGGTCATCATTCACCGGGAAGGTAAGGGCGCGCGCTTTTTTTATCATAGAGAATATGAAAAATTTAAGCAGGGATTTAAGCAGCGCATCTTTTTCGAAACCGCTAAAAGTCTGGGAGTAGCGTCCCGCCTGGCAGAACGATTGTCCGAAAATGGCTTCAGCCATCCGGATGTCGAAATCCACTTAGATGTGGGCGAACAGGGGCGCACGAAGGAATTGATCCGCGAAGTAGTTGGCATGGTAACTGGCAGTGGTTTTGACGCCCGTATCAAGCCAGATTCTTTCGGTGCTTCCACAGTAGCTGATAAATTCACCAAGTAGCCCGAAGCGTGGCGTGGCCCTATGCGCCTGCGCTGCCTGAAGTTGTGACTGCGACATAAAGCAAGACCAGCCCCTCTCTCATAGGATGGTATTGATTCCCATGAGAGGGGGCATGTCTTTATGTCTGCGATTAAAGCGGGCGATTATGTTGGCCGCAAATCTTATGGCATGGATATCGTATTCAATGTTAAACGGATTGAAGAAACAGAGTCACGCGGGGCGAAGACAGGCACAGCAATAGCCTTGCTGCGGGCTTTTGAATTCCGCCTGATGGCCAGTGCTCCTTTGGACGATTTGGTAGTGCTCGAGCCAGAGCGCTTTAGAGAAGTGATCAGTCGCTCCGAAGCGAATATGAGTCGCCGAACCGACTATTGCTTGGAGAGACGTACTCCCCTGAACCGTGCGCCAGGCTCCGAAAGTGGCGCTGAAAGCGAAGCCGACCCAGCCGCTGCATTCAAAGACGCGCCGGTTCAGCTTCCGGGGCGTGTGTTGCATATCGATGGGGACCAGGAATACCTGGACTATTGTCTGAAGCATTACAGCAAACTTGGCCTGGAAGCCTATGGGGTGTATGTGCCAGAAACCGAGCAGCCCAAGCAGGTCAAGAAACTGATCGCACAATACCAGCCAGATATGATCATTATGACCGGTCACGATGGTTATTCCCGCAAAAAGCGGAGCGGCAATGAATTGGATCATTATTATCATTCCAAATACTTTGTGCAGGCGGTGCGCAACGCACGCTTGCTGCGACCGGACAAGGATTCATTGGTGATTTTTGCAGGCGCATGTCAGTCACATTATGAAGCAATTTTGGAGGCTGGAGCCAACTACGCCAGTTCTCCAGAGCGCAAGTTGATCAATTGCTATGACCCAGTGCTGGTGGCCGAAACAGTCTGTTTCACGCCCCTGGGGAAAACGGCTGACATTGTGGCAGTGATCGGAAATACGATCACCGGCCGAGAGGGAATCGGTGGAATAGAAACCCGGGGTCTGTTGCGCACCAGTTTGCCTGCGCCAACACACAGCAACCACTAAATGGTAATAACGGCCGATAAAATATTTTTTATCGGTTTTTCCCTGATTTATTGCGGTTAATTTCTTGACAGTAATAGATGGCTTTGTTATAATAATAAGCTTAGTTTGACAAAGCCCTTGCTCTGTGCTATAATTAGCTTAGTACGGTGCGAGGAAGGTGAGGACCAGTGCAGCAGTTGGGGGTTCTAGATCGAATCCGTGGCGATTTGGAAAACTTCGTCGGTCAGCGCATTAAAGTGAAGGCTAATCGCGGGCGGAAAAAAGTCATGGAAGCGGAAGGTATCCTGGAAGGGATTTACCCGAAGCTATTTGTGGTACGTCTCAATGAACGGCAATCCGAACGCCGCGTTTCATATAGTTACGCTGATCTTCTCACTGAGACAGTAGAGCTTAGCATTGAAGACACTCGAATCGGGTTAGGAGAAGCTACAGGTTAAGCGGCTTTCGTTTTTGTCACGTACGTCCTGTTTTTAACAGGACGTTTTTTTATTTGCGGCGAAGTATGGAAGGAGGTATTGGCTTGAACTTCTAAACCGGAAGCGGGGGGTCTTTTTAAATGAAAGCCTTTGTGAGACATTGCGCCATCATTGCTATTAGCAGTATCATGTTGTGTATGGCGGTACCTGAGATGCTGCTTGCCGCGGCCGGAGAACCGGAAATCAGGGTCGGGCTGGTCTCCATTAACGCGGCGGTGATCGAAATATCCTGCCCGGCCGGTCTGACGGCGGAAATGCACAAGGCATCCATTTTTGGAGTATCCAAAGAATGGCGGACGCTGGAAGGTACGGAATCCTGCGCGCTGCAGAGCTTCACCATTTCGGTCAGCCCGCAAAGTACGGAGCTTCTGGTGCGATCATCGGCCGGATTTGGCGTTAAGGTGGCCGGGCCGCTTCGCTTTACCGCCGCAGACTCCAAAGTACCACTCCGGATCAATAACAAGGATTATTTTGGCAGCGCTGAATTTGCGCCGCCCAAAAATAGTGGCGTGGGCGGGTCCGGGTCAGGCGGTGGTCTGACGGTGGTCCTGAATCTGCGGCTGGAAAAATACCTGGAAGGCGTTTTGGCGGGCGAAGTTCCCGCATCCTGGCCAGCGGAAGCCCTCAAAGCCCAGGCGGTTGCCTGCCGTACAAACGTGATGTCATGGGGTGAGCGGCATAGCGGCACCGACTTCGACATTTGCGACGGAACACATTGTCAGGTGTTTAAGGGCGCCGCGACCAGCGCCAGCATTAGTAAAGCTGTCCAGGATACGACTGGTGAGGTCATCCGTTATGGTGGGAAGTTGATCAATGCCTATTTCCATTCTTCCAGCGGAGGCCGCACCGAAAATAATGAGGATGTTTGGCCTGGCAGCGAGCAAAGCCCTAGCCGCGCGTTGCCCTATTTGCGTGCGGTCGATGATTACGATCAGGCCAGCCCATATTACTCATGGGCGGTTTCCAAGTTCTATACGATTGATGAATTCGCTGCCCAGCTCAAACTGGACGGGCGCGGGGACTTGACTGTCGAGACGATTGCCGGTGCGAATCAGGTGCCAGTAAGATACCGTTTTGCCAGGAGTGGCGGGGCTGCGAAAACATATATGCGCGAAGAGCTGCGCAATCTACTGTCATTGCCGTCACCGCGTATGGAATTTTTTACGATCACGCCAGAGCAAATTGCCGAGGCGCTACGCAAGTTGTCGTTGCGCGGACCAGTTGTTTTCGAAGGTGTACAAAGTGATTCTACTGGAAGTGATGGCGGGGCGGGAACGGGCAGTGGTGCCGGTGGTGGCGCGGGAGCCGGTAGCGCGAGTTTGATCCTTGATCTACGGCTGCAACTGGGTATTGAAGTCTTTCGAGAAATTGGCAATTTTGCCTTCAAAACCGGTTCATTCATCGTCATCGGCGGACGCGGTTATGGGCACGGGATTGGGATGAGCCAGTGGGGCGCTAAAGGTATGGCCGAGCAAGGCTTTGCATACCGCGAAATCTTGAGCCATTATTATCGCGGGACTAATGTTGAGAAGGCTTACTGAGGGCGGCGATCAGCGGATGCACCGATCAAGGCGAAATCCCATATAATAATCCGGTTGAACGTGCTTTTGGCACGAACCGGAGGGATTGGATGCTGCCGATTAGAATACTGTCAGCCGCCAAATTGCCGCTGGGAGCAAGGAAAATAAAGCGTGGTGCCTGCGGGGCTGACGTAAAAGAACTGCAGGAAATGCTGTTGCAGCGCGGCTTTTTTCCGGCGGAACCGGATGGATGCTATGGCGATATTACTGATGAAGCCGTCAGGGAGTTTCAGGCTGCCCACCGGCTACGTTGTGATGGCATCGCCGGTCCGAAAGTCGTCGATGCGCTACTGGGAACTGCGCATGATTACGGTGAAGTCTACGTAGTTAAGCAAGAAAAAAACCTCAGCGAAGTAGCCGCCAAACTTGCCATTCCACTGGGAACTCTGGCGTCCTCAAACCAAACCTCTGTCTCTGCGGCGGTATACCCCGGGCAACGTCTCAAAATCAACCGGCGCATCCTTGGTGCCTGGCTGGAAAAATGCGGTGCATATCTGCGCAAGGATTTTCCCGCCATATCACTGCTGATTTATCCAGCGGTTACGATCGGGACCGACGGCGGTCTTGTTCAGGTTAGCCCAGCACCGGCATGGGGGGTCGGTGGTGCTGGCGGTGGCCCCACTCATCTGGCATTGGCCGCGGCCTTTAGCACCCCAGACGCTGTTCTCTGGCAGCGCTTCCTAAAGCGACGTGACTGGTGGAAAACATGGGCATCCGGGTCTGTTCCTGCTGCGCTAGTCTTCGAAACAGTCGCCCCGCGCAAATCGGAAAGACGTAGAATTTTGAGATTCCTGCGCTTCCTCAGAAGCAGCCGCGGCAAAGAAGGGCAGCCGGGGCCGGGCAAAGATGCAAAGCCGAATAATAGCAGCAATCATGTTGTCTTATCCTGTATGCTGAGTGGCGCTAAACCTGCAGTAACAGTCGATTGGCTGCAACAGCTCACTAAGTATTGCGACTACATCATTCTGTGGTTTGATCCAAGTCTATCCGTTGAGCATATGCGCCGGGTCTTGCGGCGGATTATCGAAAAGGTATCTGCCGGCAAAGTGCTCTTGGGGATCGACTTGGCCGCCCGGGAGACTGTTTTTAATGATGACGATGACACAGTTGTAGCGCAAAACCGTCTCGGCTACTTTGAGGCTCAGGCGCGGGCGGCCGGGGCCATGCGCTTGACAGATGAAAAGAGAACCGTCCACGCACCTTCTTCCAAACAGCACAGGAGAACCGTCCCCTTGTGTTCGTTGTCTCATTCATTTCGTTATCGGATGAAGGGGCAGTGGCGTACGGTCGAGTTATTGGATTATCAGGCTGTGATCACGCTGTGCAGCTTGGCGGATGAGATGGGGCTGGCGGGTGCGGTCTTGCGGGGGCTGGAGCAGGGCGACACGCGGCTGTTCCGGGCGCTGTCCCAAATCTATGCCCTGGCGGATCCAGGCTGGGGGTGGGAGCGGCGTTGAGAGTAACGCTTGTCATTCCTACGCCAGTCCTGCCTTGCGGAGTTTTTGAATATACTGCCACGCTGGCCGAGCACTTGAGCCGCTGTCCTGCGCCAACCCAAGTACAAGCGATCTTGCAGGCGACCGTGCTATCCGGAAGCCATGCGCACATTTTAGACAGACTGCGGTCTGATCCTACTACTGACCTGCTGCATCTGCAATTCGGCTACTACCTCTATCCCCCTGATTATCTAACGCAAATTCTGGAGCTGGCTCGCCGGCAAGGATGGCCGTCGCTGATTACGATGCACGGTTTTCGTCCGGATATGACCGCGCACCACGAGATCATCCGCCGCTATAGGATTCCGTTTATTGTTCACAGTAACTCCATGAAACAAGGCCTCATGGCCTGCGGCATAGCTGAGGAGCGGATTGATGTGCTGGCGATGCCATGTCCAGATCCTCTGCCGCCGCGTCAATTGCACCAGCATCCTCAGCAGCCGCCACCGTCGCCGCCACGCCTGCCGCACCAACCACACCAACCACATCAACAGCGTCGCATTGGCTATTTCGGATTCCTACTGCCCCATAAGGGACTGCGAGAGCTATGTTGCGCCTTGGGGCTGCTAGTGCCGACCTATCCGGACCTCACAGCAACCATTTTATCCGCCCGGGCACCTTTCGGTGTTTCCGGAGAATATGCGACCGTTATCGAGCATACCTTGGCTGAGGAGCGCTTGCGCGAGCGCATCAGCTGGCACACCGGTTTTCTCAGCGAGCAACAGATCTTGACCGAGCTGGCCCGCTGTGCGGTAATCGTCTTACCCTATCAGGAACATACCGAAATCGGGGTCTCTTACGCGGCCAGCGTCGCGTTGGCGTCCGGGCGGCCATTGATCACCACGAGAGTAAGCTTTTTCGAGAACCTGAATGGTGTGGCCAGCCAGACCACCAGTAATCAACCGGATGAATTGGCGCGCGCTATTAGGGCGATGCTGGATGATCCGGCCCGCCAAGCAACCTTTGCCGCACAAGCGCGCAGCTATGCTTCCCACAATACTTGGGCCAACGCGGCTGCCGCCCATAAGGCCTCATATGGGCACCTTTTGACGCACCTCAGCTAAAGATTTTCGGATTGTTTAGTAGTTTTTTCAAATGATAGGTCAATTTTGGGATGTCCAGGCATATGTATTACGGAGAATACACTATTCTTGTTTGGGGAAAGGGGGAGAAGGATGAGTCTCACCGTGCAAAAGGAAGTTCTCAAGGCTGAGAACATTGCTGCTCAGCACGGCACACGCGTTGTGATCGAGAAAAAGCTGGTATTGTCAAACGGGGCTGCTCCGGACAAAATTATTTTGTTTATGGCAGAAGCACAAAAAGTTCAGGGTGAAGCCGGTAATGGATACGTGACCGTCACCGGCCTGCTGGAAATGGAAGCATTGTATTCAGAAATTAATCCTGATGGACAGCTGGAACTTTCAGTAGCCAGGTGGTCGGAGGCAGGTGGAACAGCCGTTCCATTTGAAACCACGGTGGAGCTCCCCGGCGCGGCTTCGGGCGGACCTATTCAGACCTGGGTTGAAGTCGAGCAGGCCGGCGCAGTGCCGGGGGACGGGGATTCGCTCGATGCCTGTATCACATTGTCAGTAAACCTTCGCCAGAGTAGGCAAGCTCAGTACACGGTAGTTAATGATCTGCTGGCGACACCACCGGTTCAGCTGCGCAACGAGCACTGGGAGTTTGAAAGCCTGGAACCGGTCGGAGCCAAAAACATCGAATGGGCGATTGATGAGGAACTAACGCTGCCTGTCTCGATGCCGGATGCCGATCACATTGTCTGGTGGCAGATCCGGGTGACCGATCTTGAGACCCGCGTCGGCACTGATACGGTGTATCTGAATGGGGCTCTGGCTTGCGAAGTGCTATATGTTTCAGCCGTTCCCGAAGACGATGAAGAAGAAACCCAGCCGGGGATGCTACAGCTGGCGCGCTGGTCGGAAAATACCGCCAATGTAATTCACTTTACCCATGGACTCGAATGGCCGGGATTAGATCCGGAATGCGTCCTGAACGCCACCATCCGTTTTAAAGGTACTTCGGTGGAGGCGTTTGATGCCCGCAAGCTGCGTTTACAGGCCAGGGCAACTTCGCGGTTGGAGGCGGCGCTGCCACAGACAGTGGCACTCCTTGAAAATTGCACTGCCGAAACCGGGGAAACCATTGATCTGCAGAAGAAGCCGGCTGAAATTACGCAATATCTCTACACTGATCCAACCGAACATGTGATCAGAGATACGGTAGCTTTGCCATTTGATGTCCCAGAAATCGAAAGAATCTTTACCGTGCTTGGCCGACCGATCAATGTCACAGCTGAGCCAGCTGATGAGAAAGTGTTGATCGAGGGAGCACTGGAGCTAACGCTGCTTTATCAGGGTGGATCAGCAGAAGTAGCAGAGGCCGGGGTAGCCACTGCGGTGAGCTGGATCGGCGACGAGGCATTGCCATTCCAGATGGCCATTGATGTTGACGATCTAACACCTGATGCTTTGGTGGATCCATTGGTGACCCTGAGGGATATTGACTACGAAATGCTTGGTCCGGATAAAGTACATATTGATGCCCTGCTGACTGCGACTGTTAAGGCTTCAGTCAACCGCAGATTCATGGCGGTCACCAACGCCGCTTTGATTACCGCAGACGTTACTCGCCGCAAAGCATCGATGCTGTTCTATTTGGTGCAGACCGGCGATACGCTTTGGGAAATTGCGCGCCGTTACAACACCACGGTCAGCCACCTTGCGGAAGCCAATGATGTGTCGGAAGATGACGCGGTGCAACCGGGGATCAAGCTACAGATACCTAAGGCGTAGACTAAAGGTAAACCAAAGCTAGTTGAGCAACTTTACAGCCTGCCTCCTGCCTAATGCCGCAAAAGCCGGTCTGGAAATTCCAGGCCGGCTTTTGAATTTGCTATTACCTGCTGTTGTAATGCATTGTTGCAGGACTAAATTAAAGGCTGTAGAACTTATTAAAAAAGCAGCGCCAGCAAGTGCGGGCAAGTGCGGGAGGTGTTGATATGGAAGAGCTGACCGGATCCGTGTTAGCTGATCTTCGCAAAATTGGAACTGCCATCCAGCAGGGCAGATTGCCATGCCCGATGCCGAAACCCGAATTAATGCCGGAACTGATTAGGCGCTATCCCTCTTTGAGCGAAGCGCTGGAGCGTTCTACGACAACGTTGAGAAACGTTAAACTGACCAGTGTCCTGGGGTGTTCTCTGCCCAAAGAGATCTGTGACATTATGCATTTCCTGGAAGAGTGGTCTCAAAAGACGGACGCCGATGAAAAACGTGACGATGCCAGTCTCATCGTAGACCTGTATGGTAATATCAATGTTCACACAGCGATGACCGTAAAGCAGTATCGTGATAGCGGTGTTTTTAACCTCTGCAAGTGTCCGTTTTGTACAGAGTTTTACAGCGGTGCGTAAGGGCTGACATGACACTTTCAGGAAGTCTTATGATGGTTGGCAAAGGAATAAGTAGTACATATCCTGACTTTCGCAGCAAAACCAACAAAAAAGAGCCCGCAGCAATTGAGAATCAATGGCTGGCGGGCTCTTTATTTCCCAAATATGGTTGACAAAGGAATAAATGGTACATATAATAAGAATATGGTGAATAATGGTATATGGATTTATTATGTGGACTATCTACTTGGAAAGAGTAGATTTGGGGGCGTTGTTTTGTTTCTATCATATACACATAATGTCTCTTGGCAAACCATTAATGATGTTCTTTACATCGTTGATGAACGCGATTCATCGATTTACTCGCTAGGTAATGCTGGTAAGGATTTTTGGGCTTTAATAGGAGAATTACACGATTATCGCGTTATTATGTTATCTTTACTCAAACGCTATAATGTCGAAGAACAAGTGCTGAACGTTGATCTGCTGCAATTAGCTGAGGAATTAGAGCATATGGAATTTGTAAATTGCTTAAGTGAGGATGAGATATGATAGATTCGACTCGGGATATTCAAAAGTTATCACGTGAAATGGATATTCCTCTAAACGCAACTATTGAGTTACTAACAGAGTGCAATCTTCGATGCATACATTGTTATATTCCTAATCATAGTGAAAAAGGGCTTGAAGACTATCAGCTATTTAGTCTGTTTAGAGAGTTAAGAGAGATGCATACACTCTATTTGAATCTAACTGGAGGAGAGATATTTCTTAAAAAGAATATTATGGGATTGCTTGAGGAAGCCCGAAATATGGGCTTTAGTGTAAGCTTATTAAGCAACGCAACTCAGATTGATGAGCGCATTATTCGGAGGCTTGCCGAGCTCCGGATCTCGTCATTTGGCACGACCTTGTTTTCTCTGGATTCTTCAATACATGATGCTATAACGAGAGTCAGCGGTTCTTTAGAGAAAGCACTCTTAAATATTGCGCTATTAAAAGAATATAACATAAAAGTAGAGATAAAAACGCCCATTATGAGGCAAAACCTGCTCCATTATGGCAGAATAGAACATTTTTGTGATGAGAATGGCTTTCTCTTCAATCCAACTCCAACGATCACTTCCAAAAACGATGGTGATAATTCTGTAAAAAAGTCGTGTGTTGATGATGAGCAAATGGATGCTATTGCTGATATGATCTTGCGCAGAACTTCAGAAACCGCTGAAAAAATACTAAAAACGGATAAGGAAGATAAAAGTTTATGTCCAAACACCAAAAATAGCGTCTTTATTGATGCTTACGGAGACGTTTTCCCCTGTATAAACTTTCGATATAAGATTGGAGATGTATTTTCTGCAGACTTAAAAAACATATGGCTAGGTCTAGAAAGAAGGTACTTGTTATCTTTAGATAAGAATATGTTAACGCATTGCCGTTCGTGTAATCTTCAACAGGAGTGTTATCCCTGCCCCGGATTGGCCTTACTGGAAGATGGATCGATGTTTGCTTGTTCTTCTTCTGCTAGAAAAATGGCGGAAGCTGAGCATAGAAATAAAAAGAAAGGAGGTTGAGGTAATTGTTTCAAGAATACAAAAAGCCGAAGTTAACTACGGTTTCCAAAACAGCACCGATCGTTGTCCAATGTGGTCACGGAGGTAAATGTAATGGTAAGGATAGAACTATTAATTAGCGTAAGTATGGCGGACAGTGTACAGCTGTCCGCTTAGAATTGGCGTTTGGGAATGCCGATAAACATGGTGAAAAGATGAATATCTTTAAGAATGTACGATTTATTAAAATAGTATGTAGTTGCAGCGTCTTATTAACAACAGGCGTGGTTTTTTTGCGTCTGATCGCGGCTGTGATTCCTTCAATACAGACGATGATCATCGCTGGATTGCTTGATGCTTTGCCGCGGTCTTTGCCAAACAGACAGTTCGCGGGTGTGCTGGGGCCACTAGTCGCCCTTTTTGCCATCCTGCTATCCTCTTACCTTGTTCAGGCACTGAATCGTTTTTTAATGCTGAAACTGAGCATGCGCCTGGAAGATCACTTTAAGCCGGAGTTTGTTGGAAAAATCAGTCGTCTTTCTTATGAACACATTGAAAATGACGCGACTTATGATTTGTTGGAACGCGCAGGAACTGATCTTCCAGAAAGCATAGGGAGTGGATTTGTCAACTTAATGGATCTGGCGGAAATAAGCCTGCGCATCCTGGGTCCTGTTCTGATCATTGCCCGGTCTTCTGCACCTGTAGCAGTTATCTGCCTGCTTCTGATGATCCCGATTGCAATACTCGCCCAAAAAAGCGGTACTGAAGCTTATCAGGCTACTGCCCAGATAGCACCCCATGCCCGAAAAGCCAAATATCTGCAGTCTCTAATGTCTTCACGGGAAGCTACAGCTGAACGTAAGCTTTTTGGCTATGCGGCGAAAATCAATGGATACTGGAACAATGAGATGCGCCAGAAAATAGCTTTAGATTATGCAGCTGACAGGAAGATTTTCATCAGAGCGAAGGGCATCAGCATTCTGTTCACAGCACTTTTGCTGCTAATCACCCTGATCATGATTATGATTGTAAGGCAGGGACTGATGACGGCAGGCACCTGTATCAGTCTGTTTATTACATTTTCGCAGCTGGTGCATGTCTTATCATGGCAGTTATCAGATTTACTAAAAGAATACACCAATAAGCGTTTATATCTGGAAGATCTGGACCATTTCCGGCAGCTGGCGGAAAAGCCGGCCAGTGATGGCATTCCGGATAGAGCTATTCTTGATATGCCGTTTGAAAGTCTTATTTTCGATCATGTCAGCTTCACATATCCGCAGACCGAACGGGAAATTTTACATGACTTTTGTCTGAACATTTTTCCGGGAAAGCAGTATGCTTTTGTTGGCAGGAATGGATGCGGAAAGTCAACGGTGATTAAGCTGCTTACAGGGCTTTATGACAATTATTGCGGCCGGATTTTACTGAACGGCAGGGATATTAAATCTTACAGCGCCGCTGAAATAAAAGCCTATCTTGCCGTTGTTTATCAGGATTTCGCCAAGTATCAGCTGTCGGCTAAAGAAGCATTGCGGTTGGGTAATCAGGACCTTGGGGAACAGGAATTGGTGGTTTTGCTTGAACAAACCGGACTGGCCCGCAAAGTGGAGTCGTTTACTAACGGTATTGAGACTCCCTTAGGCAAGTTGGAGTCGGGCAGTATGGAGCTGTCTGAAGGACAGTGGCAAAGGTTGGCCCTGGCACGATGCTTTGGCAGAGGGGCCAGGCTTTTGGTGCTGGACGAGCCTGCGGCTGCCCTTGACGCTCTGGCTGAAAGTAAAATCTATCAGGTGATCCGCAACATCGGTGCAAGGAGACACACATGTACGTTATATGTCACGCATCGTTTGTCGGCGGCCCGAACGGCGGATGAAATCATTGTCATGGAGGATGGCCGGGTTATTGGGCAGGGTACCCATCAGACTTTGCTGACACAGAATGCGCATTATGCAGAAATGTTCCATACTCAACAGAAGTGGTATTTGAAGAAAGAAGCGGCGGAAGCATGAGTATAGCGAAAAATGTTAAGCAAAAGGTTGCGCAACGGGCTGCGCGAAAGGTAGCGCAGAGATCTGCGCGAAATGCCGTGCGAAATGCTGCGCGAAAAGAACGACTCCCGAAGCTTGTTTTTAAAACGCTGCCCTTGGTTTTTCGGGTGTCACCTGCTCTGTTTATTCTTGAATACACGGCCACTTTATTCGATGCTGTGCTGCTGGTATTGACGACGATTTCCCTTCAGAATTTTTTTGAGCATGTCACCAAACTGGCAGCTGGTGAAACTTCATTTAATGCGGTATTATTGGCGTTGATTTGGTTTGCTCTTTTGAAAATGGCGGATGAAGCGGCCGATGGAGTCGCGAATTTTCTTGGAGAGCTTTACGCAAGTAAAAGTAATCAGGTTATGCTAAATGAACTGAACCGGAAAGTGGATCGGTTGGATGCCCTGGAATTAGAAGATCCTGAGATATTGACTCAGATCGGCCAGGCCTACCGGGGTGCCTATGATGTCAGAAATCTTATTCATGTTGTGATGGATATTGCCTGCCTGTATGTCCCCTACTTTGTATTTATGGGACTCTATTTATGGCATGTCGAGCCCGTGCTGCCCTGGATCCTGCCGCTGGTTTTCATTCCGGTTATTGTTATGCACATGTTGCGTTCCAATTACTATACGAGACTGGATGATCTGTCCGCTCCGCTGCGCCGCAAAGAAGAGCACTATAAAGAATGCATGACAACGCGCCCTTTCTTTAAGGAAACCAGAGCGCTGGGAGCTGGCGGGTTTTTTCTGGCGCGCTATACTCAAACATTCAAAAGGATTCAACAGCTGCGTTACCAGACTGAATTGAGAAGCCAAGGCGTTGAAATTGCGGCGAACGTATGCTCTCTTGCCGGATATATTGCTATCATAGGATTGTTGATTGCACTATTAATGCAGGGGAGGATTGCGATTAGCTCATTTGCTGCAATCCTGGCAGCGATGTATGAGATGTTTGCGTTGATGACAGAAGTTTTCGATTACAGGCTGGGCGAATTGTCTGCCAGCATGGGACAGATTCATAAGTATTTCAGGTTTCTCGCTTTACCGGAACAAAGGTATGGCCAAAAGCAGATTAGCAGCCCAAAAACGCTGACGCTCGAAAAGGTTGGCTTTTCCTATCCCGGTACAACCCGGTCAGCCCTACGCGATATCTCTGTTACGATAAACCCCGGAGAAACGCTCGCCATTGTGGGTGAAAACGGTTCCGGAAAGACGACACTGGCCAAACTCATCTTAGGATTATATCGGCCAGAACAGGGACAGATTCTGCTGGGCGGAATTCCCCTGAGCGAACTGGCTGAGGAAAATGCATATAAAAACGTGTCCTGTGTCTTTCAGGATTTCCAGCGTTACCAGCTGTCGCTGCGGGATAATGTGGCGATCAGTGATTACGCCAAACTGGCGGTCACCGATGATGCTGCAGTGCAGGAGGCTGCCTCAGCCGCCGGGTTTCATATTAATCAACAGCAGATGGTGCAGGGAATGGACACAATCCTCAGCAAGGAATTCGGAGGGACCGATTTATCGCGCGGCGAATGGCAGCGGTTATCAATTGCCCGCGCCTATTATCGAGCATATTGGCTCATAGTGCTTGATGAGCCCACCGCCGCGATCGATCCTTTTGAAGAAGACCGCATCTATCGCGATTTCATGGCATTAAAGAAGAATTGTACTGCCATTATCATTACGCATCGTCTAGGTGCGGTACGGATGGCTGATTGCGTTCTAGTGTTGCGGGAAGGCCAAATGACAGCTATCGGAACTCACGAACAACTGTTAAGTGAATCCCGGTACTATCGCAAGCTTTGGGCGGCCCAAAACCGGTATATGAAATAAGGGCGAATAAGGGCGCATAAGCGCGGTTTTCCTACCTGCGGTACCGCAGTACCACGATACCGTCTTCCCCCAGTTTGGCCTGGATCTGTCCCAGTAGTACCGGCTCTGCTTCCGATCCGCCCCATGAGAAGACGACCTCGGGAGCTCCGGGGCATAAGTCGCGCGCCAGTTCGAACCTGCCGGCTCGGGCGCGGCCGCGGTTAATCAGGAAGACGTAGGTATGCGCAGGAGTGGTGCGGTAGACAACTTCTACAGGCAGTTCGCTTTTAGTGCGCGGGGTTAGGCCCCATTCCGCCAATAAGTCTCTGCAAAACTCGCACAGGGTTCGTATCTCCGCTTCGCTCAGGCGGTAATAATGCGGAAGCATCAATGATCCGCCGATCACGGTCCCCAAAACGGCACTCACTCCCTGGCCAAAGGGCATCGCATAGCCAAGGATTTCCGAAGAAGATGGGCTGAGCAATAAAACGTGCGCATCTGCTCTGGGAACGAAGACAGTATGCTGGATGTCGCCTCTGATATAGCGTCCGGTGGCGTCAACCATTGGCATGGCTGGCAGGTGTGTTTTCAGGATCGGTTCCAACTCTGCCCGCATGTACATATTAAGGCTCATGTCTGCGCTCATCTTCAAACTATCACCCGAGGCGGGGTAGTCATTGCGAATAAGCTCAGGTTCATACTCGCCCTTAGGCTGAGATCCGGACTTAGGCTCAAAGAAACGGAGACGGGCCAGATGCCAAGCCCAGGCAACCAGTAAGCCGAGGCGGCCTACACTTTTATGATTTTTTTCAGGGGTGGCATACAGGGCAGAAGTATCCAACGGTTTGCCAGAAAGGTCATATTTCGGATGCACCGGCAAGGTTACCAGGACGCCACCTGCTTCAACATATTGAACCAGTTTGTCATAGGAATCGCGGTCGATGTAGCCGAGATTCGGGAAAAACAGGATCCGGCAGCGCCGCAATTCAGACTCCTCGGCGTTTTTCAGGTCCATAAAACGCGGCCGGAAGCCAGAGACTGCCAGCAAGGCATAAACTCCATAAAGGCCTTCGCGGCGGATGAATGCGGATGGATCAATTGCATAGCGACCCAAAAGAAAGTCCTCGGGATAAAGTTGTTGATTAGGTTCATAGCACAAGATGCCAACGTTATCCAAAATAGCGGTGGCGGCCAAGAGTTCTTGTTCATAATGCGCGATAAATCTGGCCGTCGCTTGGATGGCACTCCAATTGCGATCGGTTTCGCACGGATTGGAATCGGTAGCAGTTGTCTCTGCTGATGATGGCCTTGGGATTTGGAAGCGCCAGCTGCCGAAAGCTTTGGTGCCATGCGCGATGGCGCTGATGGCCGCCTGAGTCGCAGTGTTGGCCGTGATGTTGCTGTTTTCGTCCAATCCGGCGCAGTCAAGGCGGGCGGCGCATGCCGGAGATGCCAGACGCATGGCGGCAACATCGGATGTCAAGGCCGCCCGAAAAGGAAAGTCTGCGGCATAAGGTGTATCTGAATATTTGGTAGTCAAATCATAGCCGCAATAGAGCGGGACAGGCAAAAGATTGTGGGCCAGATCGGTCAACCAGTCCAGCAGTTCGCGGCTCCATTGCGCGCCAAATTCCTGCCAGTCATGCAAAGCGTCCTGCTTGAGCGGCGGGGTAAGCGGACGGATCTCCGACCAATCCTGCCAGGATGAACCCCAGACCTGATTAAGCGCCTCCAGGGTACCATATTTATGCTCCAGGGAGTGCCTGAACCGCGCGGCCACCTCCAGATCGTGATGATAATCTTGATGATGATCAGGGCACGCGGCTGCACAGTCAATTTGCACGGCAATAATCGGATCCGCTTGATACTGCAGCAGGGCGGCGCCCAGACTTTCGTACCAGCGGACAAGCTGTTCACGCTGATGCGATTGTCCCAAAGAAAAAAGCTGTCTCTGGTCAAAAGGTCCCGGGTTAATTACAAGTGGCAGACTGGCTGTGCGGCATGCCTCTATAAAGCCGATCAGGTTCCGCGAGGGATGACTGCGGCCGTCAAAGTCATAGACTTGCTCTTCCGTTACATGCCGAGACAAAGAAACCGCTGCCGAAACACCGTTTAGGCCCGATTTTTTGAAGGATTCGAGCAGGATCGGCCAACGATCGGGCTCAATCTGTGCATAAGGAATTATACCAAAGCGTGGGAAAAAAGGCTGATCATCAAGTTTGAACAAGCCGTTTGCTGCCGTAAGAAACATCCTTGAACCTCCAGAATACAACCTTTATGTACTATGATCATATGCGGGCCAATCAGGGAATACGTCCTGCAGCAAGCAGCAGATCATTATTGGTACCGGGAATCGTAATTAATGTCCGTGATTCTCCATAATAATCGCCGGTGTTGATGGCCTGATCGAAATTGCTATCGATCCACACTGTTAACAGCCACTGACCATCTGGGCAATGCGGAAACTGAAAACTGGCATCCAGGTTGACGGCTAGCGGTCCGGCTGCCGTTACTCCGGAAGGGGCGGCCCGTAAAGACACGCGGGCGAATGGTAGCGCCACCGCGCTCAGGGCATCGATCCGCCCAAAGCCATACTCGTTGTCTTTGCCGGAAGCGCCACGGTCGATGGCCGTTTCCTGGATCCAGGAGCGCAAGGCGTCAGGATCGGAAATGCCAGCCGAAGCCAGCAGTGCAGCCAAGGCGGAAACATGGGGTGCCGCCATTGAAGTGCCGCTCAGATAGCCATAGCCGGGCGTACCATCGGGTTTGACGATTGTGCTGAGAATACCGTGGCAATCCTGCGGAGAACTATAGTATTCCGTTCCAGGCGCGACCACGGCAATTTCCGGACCGAAATTCGAAAAGAGGGCGCGCTTGTCATTCGCATCCACAGCGCCGACAGCGATCACGCACGGGTGGCAGGCCGGATAGAGGACGGGTTCATTATCTTCGGCACCGTTGCCGGAAGCGGCCACCAGCAGGACCCCGCGATTGTAAGCATATTCGATGGCTGCATCAAGCAAATCATTATTGAAGGTACCCAGACTCATATTGATGATATCAGCGCCATTGTCCACCGCATCATAGATCGCATCCTGGATTGCCAGGAGCGAACCATCGCCATTATCGTTGAGAACCCGCAAAGGCATCAGCCGAATCTGCGGTGCGATACCGACAACTGGTAAGTCGAGCGCGGCGGCGGCGACGATCCCGGCGACATGTGTGCCGTGTGATGCATTTGCACCGGCGGGATTGTCGACGGATGGGTCTGTATCCTTCATGACATAATCATATTTAAAGTCAGTCCATTGGCCTTGCAGGGCCGGATGATCCAGTTTGAAGCCGGTATCAATGATGGCGACCGTAATTTCAGAATCGCCACTGGTAATATCCCAGGCACCTGGTACGCGAATGCGGCTCAGGTTCCATAAATTAGCGGGGATAGCCTTGGTTGCTGCCCTGGCGGCTGTGAAATTCTGGGTTAGCGGCTGTAGCGGCTGTAACTGCGGCTGTAACGGCTGTAGCGGCTGTAGTGCACCGATACTAAGCGTACGCACTAGATAGTTGGGTTCGATCGCAATGACTCCGGGTATCGCCTGCATGCGCTGTCTGGCAGCCGAGGCGGTGGCGTGATCAGGAAAGCTGAAAAGCGCCATTCCCGGTGACTGGGAGCGGCTGACGCGGGCGCCGGACAGAGGTTGTGCCGCTGCCTCAGCCAGTGTTAAGGCTTCCGAAAAGGCATAGCGGACAATAAGCTCATTGGGGATCACCCACTCAGAAAGATCACGTTGGTTGTTAACTGCCAACTTAGAGAGACTGCGCGGCAATTCAGCGCCCGCAGCAGCAGTTTGGGCGTATTCACGGGTGCCACCGGCAATTATGACAGAGCCGGAGACCTTGTTGTTTTTTAAACATCCAGTTGGCAATAGAGATAGCGCTGCTATTGCGATAATAAGCAAGAACGGTCGCCAACGCACGCTGCATCACCTCTAACCCCATATATTCAACATTACCGCAGGGGTACCTTTTTAGGGCAGCGTTTTTTCGAAAAAGATATTGACAAAAGAGAGTGCGCATTATAGGATAATACCATAGGGGGTATGGTATATAGGGAAAGGGTGTAACGCTTGACTCAAATAAATGAGCACCTTAATCTTAAAGATGAACAGGTTCGCAAAGATCTAATCCAACGGCTGAAACGCGTCGAAGGCCAGATCCGCGGCATTCAGAACATGATTGAAACGGGGCGCAGTTGCGACGAGTTGTTGATGCAGCTGGCTGCCGCTAAGGCGGCAGTGGTTAATGTAGCCATGACAGTACTGGCAAGCGAAACGTGCCGCTGCCTTGAAACCTCAGATATGTCCAACCCAAATGTGAATGCTGTCTCGGACCGACTGGCACAGGTATTTCGCAAGTTCTCCTGAGAAAGCGCAAAAGATAGGCTTGGCAAAGACGTTAAATTGGCGGGCTCTGCCAATGTGAATGTGAGGAGGAAAAACGAATGACGATGCAATTTACCAACAGCAATTTTAAGCAGGAAGTTCTGGATGCTAAGGGGCTGGTACTCGTTGATTTTTGGGCACCCTGGTGTGGTCCCTGCCGGATGGTCGGGCCAATTATCGATGAAGTGGCTGGCGACTACAACGGCAAGGTCAAAATCGGCAAGCTGAATACCGACGAGGAAACGGACCTGGCGGCCCAATATCATATTATGTCAATTCCGACGATGATGATCTTTAAGGATGGTAAGCCGGTCGATAAAATAATGGGCGCTGTACCTAAGCCGATGATCACCAAGAAACTGGACGAGTGGCTCGCCAAATAACTATCTTGGCTGATCCAGGCTGGTCTGGGTTGAACTGGGCTGCTTCGCACACGCGGAGCAGCCTTTTTTAATTTTGGGTGATGTACGCATAGCTTAAATATGAGCTTTCCCCGCGGGGCAGGATAAGATCGAAAATAGTAAACGCCTGATCCAATATTATTAAAGCCATATGGGGAATAGGAGAGAGATGAGAATGAAAGTGCCACAGAAGCTGTCGGTCAGGGTAGCAGCTCTCATTCTGGTTATCGCGGTGGTGCTGGTCATGGCACCGCGCCCGGGGGGCAGGGCTTATGCGCTGGAAATCAAGGCCCGGGCGGCGGTTTTGATGGACTACGAATCCGGCAGAATCATTTTCAGCCAAAACCCGGATGTCCAATTGCCACCGGCCAGTGTCACCAAACTGATGACGATGCTGCTGATTGCGGAGTCCATCGACAGCGGACGCGCCAAGTGGGATGATCTGATTCGAACGAGTAAAAATGCTGCCGGCATGGGCGGGTCACAGGTTTATCTGCGCGAGGGCGAAGAAATGACGCTTGCCGAAATGACGAAAGCAATCGCGATGGTATCGGCCAACGATGCCAGCACCGCAGTGGCCGAGTATCTCTATGGCAGCGTGGAACTTTTTATCCAAAAAATGAATCAACGCGCACAGGAGCTTGGCCTAAAGAATACTAATTTCCAAAATGAACACGGGCTGCCTGATCCCAAGCATTATAGCAGTGCGCATGATTTGGCGCTCATTGCCAGAGAGCTGATCCGGCATCCCAAAATACTGGAGTGGACGTCTACTTGGATCAGTTATTTGCGTGACGGTGAATTTTTCTTACGGAATACTAATGATTTAATCCAGAGTTATCGCGGGGCTGATGGACTAAAGACCGGACATACCGAAGAAGCCGGCTATTGTTTGTGTGCGACTGCCGAAGTCGAAGGGCTGCGTTTTATCTCGGTAATCATGGGGGCCGAGACTAATCAAGTGCGGGTTGATGAGTCGACGAAGCTGCTCAACTACGGTTTCCGCAATTTTGCGCGGGCGGCCGTCGCCTCGCAGGGTGAAAAACTTGGGACAATCAGGGTGCGTAGAGGTAATCCGCAGGATGTTCCGGTTGGTACCAGCACTGATTATGCAGTGTTGGTGGAACGCGGCAAAGAAAGGTTCATTGAAACAAAGTTACTGCCGGAGGAGCAGATCAAGCTACCGCTTAAAAGGGGCCAACAAATAGGCACGTTGATTGTTATGTCAGGGAAAGAGGAAGTTGGGCGCACTGCGGTGGTGGCGCTTCAGGATGTGAAGCAGGCCAATTTTGTGGTGCGTTTCTTCCGGTGGTTGGGGGACGTGGTGCGCGGCTGGTTTGGGAGGGGCGCGAAAGGGGAATAGCGAGGGCGCGAAACTTTGACGGTGAAATTAGAAAGAGGATTTTTGCATGAGACGGGAAATAATATATAGCTAATCATTGTTTGGCAATGCTGAGTCAGATTCATTTGGGCGGGATGCAGTTGCTAGTTCTGTCGGCGCATGCGAAGGTTAACCTGTGTCTGGACGTTCTCAAACGCCGACCGGATGGTTACCATGAAGTAGATATGATTTTGCAGAGCATTGATTTGGCAGATGAAGTCATGCTTGAGCAGATCGGTATCGAATCAATCGAGCTTGGCGGAGCGCTGGCGGGAACCCCCTGCGGTCCTGAAAATCTTGTCTGGAAGGCAGCTATGCTGCTGGCATCGCACGCGGAAGTCTGCGGGCGGGGTGGCGGCGGTGGCAGGCGCGGAGTGCGCATCACGCTGAATAAGAAAATTCCTACCGCCGCAGGACTCGGCGGTGGCAGCGCTGATGCTGCCGCGGTACTGGCAGGTCTTAATCAATTGTGGAACTTGTCTTTATCGTTATCCGAACTGGAGGCGTTGAGTGCCAAACTCGGGGCGGATGTGCCGTTCTGTATCAGTGGTGGCTGTGCGAGGGCCCGGGGGATAGGTACTGAACTGGCTTTTCTTCCTGGTGCTGGTGGCTCGCAACAGGGCGCACCGCCATTGAATCTGGTTTTATTTACGCCGCACATTTCGGTTTCGACCGCTGCGGTTTACCACAATCTTAACCTCGATCATTGCGCGTGGCATCCCAAGGTGGCATCGGTCTGGGAAGGATGCCGGCTTTCTGATATAAATTTGATCACTGGACATTGGGGAAATGTGCTACAACCAGTCACATTCAACATGCATCCTGAACTGGAACGGCTGAAAAATCGCTTTGAGAGTCTGGCAGGCACGCCGGTCATTATGTCAGGCAGTGGACCTAGCTTGTTTACTATTCAGCCTGACGTCACTGCGGCCCAAAACTTGGCGGCTCAAATGCGGGATTGGCCAGGGCAGGTTTTTGCAGTCAAGACTTTTCCCTGTGGAGTTGATTTTGGGGGGAACACGCTTGTCAGCTCTAAATCTTAGCCCGATCAAACTTGATAATTATAAGCCACTGCGCGAACTAGTCTTTGAATCTTTACGTGCAGCCATTATCGAAGGATTGCTGCGTCCCGGTGAACGGTTGATGGAAATCCAGTTGGCCGAACAGTTAGGTGTCAGTCGCACGCCGGTACGGGAGGCGATCCGCAAACTCGAGCTGGAAGGCTTGGTCGTGATGATGCCGCGTAAAGGGGCTTATGTAGCGGGGCTGTCAATCAAAGACATTTCGGACGTATTTGAGATTCGCAAAGCACTGGAAGGTTTGGCTGCTGAGGTTGCTGCGGACCGCATTTCCGATGAAGAGATTGAAAGCCTGGAACGCTTGCTGCATCGACTAGCCGAAGCAAGCGACAGCAAAAATTACGATCTGTTTATCGAAATCGACAGTGAGTTTCACTCCGTATTATTTCAGGCCGGTCGTAACGATCGCCTTAGCCAAATGATCAATAATTTGCGTGAGCAAATTCATCGTTTTCGTTCAACCTCGCTGTCGATGCCTGGCCGTATGTCCGCTGCTGTTGAGGAACATCGCAAAATCGTGGAAGCCGTTTCGCAACATGATGTCGATGCGGCCAAGCATTTGGCCCAGGAACATATCGAGAATGCCGAAAACACCATTATGGAGATGATTCGTAACGGCGAAACGGATAAAGGAGTGGATCAATGACTGTGGACGTTATTGTACTGGCGGGAGCCAGAAACAATGGGCCATTGAGTATGGCGAGTGATGCCGCCTATGAAGCGGAGATTGAAATTGCTGGTCATCCAATGGTTTGGTACGTCTTAAAAGCGTTGCGCGAGATTGCCGCGATCGAGAGGATTGTTGTTGTCGGTCCCGTTCAGCAGCTCAGTGAGCATTCGCGGGAGATGGGCTGCGAAATCGTGGAGGGTGGCAAGTCGATGGTTGAAAGCCTTGAAAATGGGCTAACGGCAATCGGGAATTCGAGCGCAGTATTGGTGACGACTTGTGACATCCCTCTGATTACGGCGCAGGCTTTGGAGGATTTTCTCAAGCGCTGTGACGAACGTGAGGCGGAGTTATATTACTCCGTGGTTTCCCGGGACGATAACGATAAGGCTTATCCGGAGGTGCAGCGCACTTATGTGCGTCTGCGCGACGGTGTTTTTACCGGTGGTAATGTTGTGCTGGTGAAACGCCCCGAAATGGTAGGGGAATTGAAGACGATTTTGAATCAGGCGGTCGCGTTCCGCAAACAGCCGGTTAAAATGTGCCGTCTGTTAGGCCTGTCTTTTCTCGTTAAGCTGATCGCAGGCAAACTGACGATTGCTGAAATCGAGAACCGCGTCCGGAAGATGCTTCATTTAGATGGTGCCTGTATCATATCGCCATATCCTGAGATTGGCATTGATGTCGACAAGCCGAGTGATCTTGAATTGGCAAAGAAAGTACTGAATAGCAATTAATCAGTCGGATAAAGTCATTGACGGGAGGGCTTGTTTTGAAACAGACAGTTCATACTCATCAGGCTCCGGCCGCAATCGGGCCGTACTCGCAGGCAATTCGGGCAGGTAATTTGATCTTTTGCTCCGGGCAGTTGCCGATTAGCCCGCAGACGGGTCAGCTATTAACCGGATCAATCGCAGAACAAACCGACCAGGTTATGCAAAACGTGCGGGCGATCCTGACAGCGGCAGGTGCCAGCCTTAACGATGTCGTCAAGACGACGATTTTCTTGGCGGACATGAATGATTTCGCGGCAGTCAATGAAACATATGGCAAGTTTTTTCAGGTGGATCCGCCAGCCCGGTCGACAGTGCAGGTGGCGCGCCTGCCAAAGGATGCCCGGGTGGAAATAGAAGTAGTAGCAGCTGTGAAATAAGCACAGGGGGACGGTTCTGCTGTGTCATTCTTCGGGAACGCGACACCAGATGACACAGCAGAACCGTCCCCCCGTGTCACCCCCGTATCAAAAGTAAGGCCTTTTCCAAAATGGAAAAGGCCTTTAACGTTGTACGAACGATGCTGGGCATCGAAGATGCTTTCTTTAAGTGCAGATTATTCCGCAGCTTATGGTGCAGGAATGGGCGGAAATACCGGATTCCCTCCGGCCAGTAATTCCAGAACATAGTCGATAATGGCGCTGCTGCGGTTTTTAGCGAGCTCAGCGTCGTCATAGTTGCCAAAGTGCGGCCCGATATGCAGCCAAATCCAGGTGCGGCCACCCCTAGTGACGCTGTAGACAATAATATCGTCGGCATATCTGGTGGAACTCGCCTCCAAGACAGTCGGGAAACGGGTAAATCCTTCGACCTCGTCCAGACTATGATAAACCTGTGCATCTGAGTAAGCGCCGATTTCCTCGCCGATTACAGGGTAAGACCAACTGAGCATTCTGACGGAATCATAATCCCAATAGACTTCGTAGCTTTCGTCGTCGCCTGTCATACCAAGCATTTGATCAAGGAAGTCGTCCACACCGCTGTCGAGAGTGACGATGACTTTGCCAGCAAAATCCGTTACGGGGAATTGCAGATTAAAAAGCTCATCGATCACCAAAACATCATAGCCCGCAGGGGTGATCGTAGGCTCCTGAAATGAGTCGGGATCGTATTCAGCAACAAAAGCTTCGGATGGCATGAACCCTCCGGTAACATAGCACCAGGCAACCGTAGGATCCTGCGGAATGGACGGCAATTCTACAGGAGTAAACACCGCTGTTATGGCTGTTGGTTCTGTGAGAGTAATCTCTTTCGGACTGGCGGAGCCGGTAATCGCTCCCTCCCAATGGCTGAACTGCCACATGAGGGCTGGTTGTGCGGAAAGAGTCACAACACTGTCTTTACTATAGGCAGAACTGGCTTTGGAGGTGAATAGCTGGTGCACGACGCCCTGACCTTTAATTGTAATCGTGAGCGGCAGGTCTTTTTCGCAGCCTGTGGCTGCACTAAGTGTCAGAGCCAAAGTTAACAACAGCAACGCGAAAACCAAACGTTTTTTCATTTTAGTAGCCTCCCTTTTTTCCTGGCGGTGCAAATATTCTGGCAGTAAATGCTAGTCTGGCATGTGAATTTGACATTTGCATTAAAAATCCTCTACAATGTAGAATATAATATATAATTAATTGCGAATACCTAACAATAAATCGGGCATGGACAAGTTTCGACATAATAGCCGATAAATCGTCGCAAACAGTGTACTTCCGAGCGCTTTTGCTCTTGGCATTGAGCGCGCTACCTGTTAAAATATAGAACTAGAAGACGGTGACGGATCGCCTCATCCAGAAAAGAAAGGTGGTCGCTCATTTGGAAATTACTGATGTGAGAGTTCGGAAAGTTAACACGGACGGGAAAATGAAGGCAATTGCCACCATTACTTTTGACAGCTCATTTGTAGTCAGAGACATTCGCGTGATTGAGGGTCAAAACGGTTTGTTTGTGGCTATGCCGAGCCGCAGGACGCCGGACGGGCAGTTCCGCGATGTGGCGCATCCGATTACTCCTGAAACCAGAGAATTAATCCAAACCGCAATATTGAAAGAATACAACAACTGTGATGAGAATGCGGTTCTTCTGGCGAAGCAAGCTTAAAAATTCGGGTCTGAGCAAAATTGAGCCGGTCGGCAAGACCGGCTCGGTTTATGTTTCTGCGCGCTGCCGCCAGCTAATCTGTCACGGGAACAGGCGCGAATTGCGAAGAGTTGCGCACAATGCGAACCACTGGTAAGGGCGTGATAATGTTGAAAAAGGTATCTTGTCTATTTGCGGTTTTGACTTTGATGGTTTTGCTGGCGTGTCCTGCTGCAGCGGCCCCCCCCCGCATTGATGGCATTTCCTCTGGATCCGTAACGGATTCAACGATTGATAGTTCTGCAGCGCTGTGGAACCCGGCCGCAATCTTATTCAGTGATCGGACGCTGTCGTTGCCGCCTATGATTTTTATCCAGAATCCAATGATATACCCGTGCGCGAAGATTATCCTTACGAATCCGCCCGCTCACCCCTAATGTTTGTGGTAGAGTCATCCGAAGGGCGCATCTATAAAATACTGCTGGATGGCAGATGGTTCACTTATGCTGAGATACAGCCTCTTATTGCTACTGATGTTGGTCATAGCTGCCCGTCCTGCCGCGGCGGCACCGCGGATCAATGCAATCTTTGGCGGTTCAGTACTTGAAACAGTGAACACCGGCATGTCAGCCTTGTGGAATCCGGCGCTCAGTGCCTACAACGAGGACACAATGGTATCGGTCTCTGTCATGATAATGGAGACAGCGTAAACTTTGCGGAATGGAGTGCGCTGGCGGAACCATCGTGCTCCCGGTTTGATTTGATTCTAAGGCAATGTGGAGAAGTTTACCCAGCTGAATTCTATACAGAATGTCCATATGGATATCTTGAACTTCCAAAGGAAATGTTTAATTTCGCCGGCTATCATTTTTACCCGGAGTCGAATAATTTGCCGCGGAGAGGTGACATTTTTGACAGCTTCGACGAATTCGAGGATTACTTCATACTAGTGGAATCTTCAGAAGGCGTCATTTTTAAAGTTGCGATTGAGGATTATTGCATTGACGTTATTGAAATGGAGCGCCCTGCTTCTTAATACACCTCGGGAACTAGTTGCAGGGAAGTCCCCTTGACATGTCGAATTCAGCGACGGGATCAGTTCAGGAGGTAATCGAATGACAAACATCAACGCGCAGGACATCAATGCGCAAGAGTTCAACGCTCAGGACTTCACTGCTGTTATTTTGGCAGCTGGCCTCGGCAAAAGAATGAAATCGGATTTGCCAAAAGTCTTGTTTCCATTGTGCGGCCGGACATTGATCGAGCATGTTGTTGATCATGCGCGCCAGGCGGGTTTTGAGAAAATTGTGGTCGTCGTAGGGCATGGTGCTGATCAGGTCAAAGCTGTGCTCGGCGACACCGTGCAGTATGCGCTACAGGCTGAACAGTTGGGCACTGGTCATGCTGTCATGATGGCCAAGGATCATGTGCAATCGAAGCATGTGATCGTCCTGTCCGGTGATGCGCCACTCTTGACCCCGGATACGCTGCGCGCCATGGCGCGCCATCATTTGGATCGAAGCGCCGCTGCCACTGTTCTGACAGCTGTAATGGAAAACCCGGAGCGTTATGGCAGAATCCTGCGCGAAAATAATGCGCCGGATGGCAGGGTTACCGGCATTGTTGAAGAAAAGGATGCCAATCCGGAACAGCTCATGATCAAAGAGATTAATACCGGCACTTATTGCTTCGAAAGCGGCGTGTTTAGTCTATTGGCTGATTGCGGCCGCAGCGGGTCGGGGCGTCAAAACGCACAAGGCGAATATTACCTGACGGATGCTCTGGCAGCCTATTATCAGGCTGGTAAAACGGTTACGGCGGCAATATTGGCAGACCCCCATGAGGGCGACGCGCCGAATAACAGGGTGCAGTTAGCTGAAACCGCCCGGGTTATTCAACAGCACATTCTGGAAGAATTGATGCTGTCCGGGGTATCCGTAGTGGATCCCCATAACACCTATGTGGATATCACCGCTAAGGTGGGCCGGGATTCGACGCTCATGCCGGGTACCATTATCGAAGGCAGCACGGTGATTGGTGAGCATTGTCAGGTTGGCCCGTACACGCATCTCAAAAACGTCCAGATCGGCAATGATGTTGTGGTCCAGCATTCGGTGCTGATCGATTGTATCGTCAAAGATCGGGTCAACATCGGGCCGTTCGCCTACATCCGACCGGAATCAGTTATCGAGCAGGGCGCCAAAATCGGCGATTTTGTAGAGATCAAAAAATCCATTGTCGGTGAAAACAGCAAAGTACCGCATCTCAGTTATGTAGGGGATACGACCATCGGCAAAGGCTCCAATATCGGAGCAGGCACCATTACCTGCAATTATGACGGCAAGCACAAACATCATACTGAAATCGGGGATGGCGTTTTCATCGGGAGTAATAGTAATTTGGTGGCGCCGGTAACCATCGGTCACGGTGCGTATGTCGCCGCCGGTTCGACAATTACGGATCAAGTTCCGGGTGATGCGCTGGCGATTGCGCGGGCTCGGCAGGTTAATAAAGAAAACTATGTCAGCAAGCAGAAGTAAATGTTATATTTGTGATATAATAATGTCTGACCCTGGCAGGCCGACACGGGGCCGACTGGGAGACATACTGTTATATAAAAGGGGAGGGCCCAACGTGACGGACTACTTGGTAAAGGCTATTCGTCGGGATGACAGCGGGAAAGGTGCCAACAGGCAACTGCGCCGCGAAGGCAAAATCCCGGCAGTTTTGTATGGTAACGAAGATGCTCCGGAAAAGCTCGTTATTGAGACGCGCGATTTTGAGCGCTTGTTGAAACAAGGGGCTTTAGGGAAACTGGTCAATGTAGAGTTTAAAGCTGGCCGTTCTAAAAAGGCTGTTCCGGCGCTTTTGAAAGAGGTCCAGACGGAACCGCTCAATGGCAAAGTCATGCATGTCGATTTTCAGGCAGTCGATATGAAACAGGAGATTGGAACGATCGTCGCGATCCATTATACTGGTGAGGAACGTCGTGTTAATGATGGCTCTGTCATTCAGCCGCTGTTAAGAGAGGTTAATGTCACCTGTCTACCGGACCGCATCCCGTCGTTCTTTGAAGTTGATATTTCAGGCCTGCAGGCTGGTGAGTCCATTACTGTGAGTACACTCAAACCTGAGGAAGGCGTTACGATTCAGACCCCTGCAGAAGAGGTCCTGGTAACGGCGGCACTGGTCCATCAGGAGGCTGAAGCCGAAACAGCTGAGGGTGCAGAAGCCGGAGCTGAAGACGCTGGTGCTGAGGCTGGCGGAGAGGCCAAAGAAGACGCAGGCAAGTAAGCATGGAAAAATTACTCCTGGCCGGCCTGGGCAATCCCGGGACGAAGTACGAGTATACGCGGCATAATATTGGGTTCCAAGTGATCGAGCTTCTGGCACGCCGGGCCGGCATCCGTGTGAATCGCCGTGAAATGCAGGCGTTGGTCGGACAGGGTGTGCTGCGTGGCCGGGGGATTATTTTAGTTAAACCCCAGACTTACATGAATGCGAGCGGTGAAGCGGTGGGTCCATTGGCCCGCCGCTACAATATTGCCACGGATTCGCTGCTGGCGATTGTCGATGATATGGATCTGCCGCTCGGGAGAATTCGGCTGCGGGTTTCAGGAAGCAGCGGTGGTCACAATGGTCTCAAATCGCTCATCGCGCATCTGGGCAGCGAGGATTTTCCGCGCCTGCGGGTTGGGATTGGCCGACCGGTTACGGGGGCGGTTAACTATGTCACTTCGATCTTCAGCAAGGAAGAAATGCCGCTTTGGTCTGAAAGCGTGCAGATGGCGGCTGACGCGGCCGAATGCTTTATTGCCGAAGGCATTCTGGAGGCCATGAACCGTTATAACGGCATGATTATTGGTCAAGATAAATAGATATGGATAGATGGCTATACAGTTAGCCCCCGTGGGTCTCACGCCCGGGGGCCTATTGCCATATCATAGCGCCGGAGTAGACGCCGGAAGAGGCGCCCTGGCGCCGCCGGAGGCGGAGGGGTATTTTTTGCTGGAATCTTTGCTAGACGCTTTCCGTTCGAATCCAGAAATTATTGAAACCAAGAAGGCACTGCGGCAGGGGGTTGTCCGGCAGCTGCTGTCAGGAATCGGTGCATCTCAAAAAACCACCATCATGGCGTCGCTCTGGGATGGGAACGAGGGGAGCCGCCCGTGGCTACTGGTCACCCATAACGCTTATCAGGCGGTCAGGATCTATGAGGATTTGGTGACACTGCTAGGGCCGCAGGACATTGAGCTTTTTCCGGCGATGGATACCTTGCCTCATGAAGAAACGTCTGAGTTGGAAAACCAGGGGGCGCGGGCCAGAGTGCTGGCCAGGCTCGTAATGGGTGAGCAGCTCATCGTGATTACCCATTTCTCAGCTTTGAGCAGAAAAACGATGCCGCCTGAGTTGCTGCGAAAAGATACTCTGCGCCTGTGTTCCGGCCAGGAAATTGCGCCTGCGGAGTTGGTGAACCATGCCGTCAATTTGGGCTATGAACGGGTGGATCGGGTCGAGGGACCAGGCCAGTTTGCGCGTAGAGGCGGCATTTTTGATATTTGGCCGCCGACCACCGGCGAGCCTTACCGCGTGGAGTTTTTTGGCGACGAAGTAGAATCAATTCGAACATTTGAGCCAATTGGTCAGCGCTCTACCAGCCAGGACACAAAGCTGCTGATCTGGCCGACCCGCGATAGTGCCGGAGATGTGGATGGGTATGCCATTGGCGAACTGGTGCGGGAAAAAGCTGCGGTGCAGGCCATCGCGTTACGCGGGGCGGGCATGGCGGAAGCCGGCGACCGCCTCGAACAGACTATGAATGAAATGAGTGAGCGGCTGGAACAACTGGGCCATTTTCCGGGACGGGATCAGTTTATGCCGTTCTTCTATGATAAAGCTGGGGCTGGCATGACCACGCTTCTGGACTACATGCCAGAGGCGCTGGTTTTTCTGGATGAACCGGTTCGGATCCAGGAATATGGTCAGGCGGCGGAGCGCGAAATCGCCGAGACCATCATGGCGAACATTGAACGCGGCTTTACACTCAGAGATGAATTGGACATCTTCGCCGGTTACGATGAGATCATGAATGTGATTGAGTACCATGATACGATCGCCATGGCGATGCTGCCTACGCAAACAAGGGGGCAGCGTCCCGAACGAACAGTGACCTTTCCAATTCGAACGGCCCGATCATTTCAGGGCAAAAGTGACCGTCTGAAGGAGGAACTGCAGCGCTGGCAGCAAGACCGCGTGGCGGTGCTGCTCTTAGTACACGATTCCGAGCAGGCGCATCATCTTAGTAATATGCTGCGTGAGGAAGGCATTAACGCCTTCCATGACCCGGAATGCCGCACCCCGCTTGAGGGTGGTATTACAGTGGTCTCGTTCGGCAAACTGGAATCAGGTTTTGAATGCACGCAACCGCGGCTGGTGGTGCTGACGGTTCATGAGATTTTCGGGCGGCAGGAAAAGAAAAAGCGTGCCCGCTTCGCCAATGAGGGCATTAAGATCTCGACCTACACTGATTTGCGGGCTGGCGATTATGTGGTCCATGCTAATCATGGTATTGGACAGTATCTGGGTATGAAGACCCTGCTGGTGGCCGGGGTGCATCGTGACTATATGCATGTGCAATATGCGGGGGGCGATGCGCTTTATGTACCGGTCGAGCAAGTCAATCTGTTGCAGAAATTTGTGGGCTCCGGTGATGACGTTCCTAAGCTGCATAAATTGGGTGGCACCGATTGGCAGAAGACGAAAACGCGGGTTAAGGAATCTGTCAAGGAAATGGCAGATGGCTTACTGAAGCTTTATGCCGTACGTGAAACGATGCCGGGGTTCGCCTTTGCACCTGATTCGCCCTGGCAGGCGCAGTTTGAGGATGCCTTTATTTATGAAGAAACGCCTGATCAGGTGAAGGCGATTGCCGAGATTAAAGGCGACATGGAAGATTCCCAAGCGATGGATCGTTTGCTATGCGGCGATGTGGGCTACGGAAAGACCGAGGTTGCTATCCGGGCGGCTTTTAAGGCCGTCGATAACGGCAAGCAGGTGGTGGTGCTGGTGCCAACGACTATTCTGGCGCAACAGCACTACCAGACCTTTTTGGACCGGTTTGCCGACTTCCCAGCTATCTCAATCCGGTCTCTCAGCCGGTTTCAGTCGCCGAAAGAGCAAAAGGAAACGCTGAAACTGCTGGCACAGGGACGCGTGGATATTGTCATCGGCACGCACCGCCTCTTATCGAACGACATAATCTTTAAGAATCTCGGGCTGCTGATCGTCGATGAAGAGCAGCGCTTTGGTGTGATCCATAAGGAACGTATCAAAGAAATGCGCAAAAACGTGGATGTCCTGACCTTGACAGCGACCCCGATTCCGAGGACGCTGCATATGGCATTGGTTGGTGTGCGCGACATGAGTGTCATTGAAACGCCACCGGAAGATCGCTTTCCAGTACGGACTTATGTTACGGAATATAACGATGGCCTGATTCAGGAGGCCATCCAGCGTGAACTCGCGCGCGGCGGGCAAATCTATTTTGTCTATAACCGCATCGAGAGTATTGATCAAATGGCAAATCATCTGCAGGAATTGGTGCCGGATGCGCGGATTCTCATCGGACACGGCCAGATGTCAGAAGATATGCTGGAACGGGTCATGCTGGACTTTATCGACGGCGAGGCTGATATTTTGCTGTGCACGACGATCATTGAATCAGGCATGGATATTGCCAATGTGAACACACTAATTGTGTATGACGCGGATCGATTGGGGCTGGCGCAGCTTTATCAGCTCCGTGGCAGGGTGGGCCGGTCGAACCGCATCGCGTATGCCTACTTCACTTTCCGGAAAGACAAGGTCGTCAACGAGGTGGCGGAGAAACGGCTACAGGCAATTCGCGACTTTACCGAATTGGGGTCCGGCTTCAAGATTGCCATGAGGGACCTGGAAATCAGGGGCGCCGGCAATTTGCTCGGCGCGGAGCAGCATGGCCACATTACGTCGGTCGGCTTTGAGATGTACTGTCGCTTGCTCGAGGAGGCCGTCCAGGAACTACGTGGCAATTATCAGCCGGAGCCGCCTGATACAGCCGTTGAATTGCCGCTGGATGCTTATCTGCCGGACACCTATATTCCGGATGTCAGGCAGAAAGTGGAGATGTATAAAAAGATCGCGGCGGTCCGCAATGCGACCGAGGCGGAGCAGTTGGCGGTGGAGATGAAAGACCGTTTTGGGGAACTTCCGGAGGAAGTGGCCAATCTGGTAACCTTGTCAGTCTTCAGAGCGCGGTTTCGTGCTGTCGGAGTGCAGAGCATCAGTACGGAGCGCGATGCGCTGGTGATCCGCTTCCATGAAGGGGTTACACCGGACAGCGCTAAAGTGCAGCAATTGCTGCGGCAAAAGCGCCCGCGCGTCACTTATCATACTGGCAAAGGGGTTCAGCTGCGGGTGCATGGGGCGGTGGCGATGGCACAGGTAATGGGCGCGGGTGCGGCGGCGGCGGGACTGGTCAAAGTGCTGCAGCATTTGGCCGATGCCTTGGGGGCCTGACTGCTGTGCTGCAAAACAAAACCGTCTACTGTATGAATTAATACTATTTGGGAAAAATAGTTTTGCCAACAATTCCAGCTGACAACGAAGCCGTATGTGATCATTGGCAGAAATGAATAATTCTGCTAATCGAGTTATATAATATCACCAAGGAGGGGCTGCGTTGCCAAGGCTATATGAAGGGAGAGCTCGGGGATGAAGGCGACGGGGATCGTACGAAGGATTGATGACCTTGGACGAGTGGTTATCCCCAAGGAAATCAGACGGACCCTCAGAATCCGCGAAGGCGATCCGCTTGAGATATTCGTGGACCGCGAGGGCGAAGTCATTCTTAAGAAGTACTCACCAATTGGCGAGCTAGGCGATTTTGCCAAGGAATATGCTGATTCACTATACGAGTCCACAGGTCATATTGCGTTAATCGCCGACAGAGATATGATTGTGGCAGTGTCAGGGGCTCCTAAGAAGGAGTATCTTGATAAGTCGATTGCTCAGGCCGTTGAAAAAGCAGTCGAGGAGCGCAAAGTTGTTTTGATGTCGAAACCTGGAGATCACAAATACTGCGACCTTTGCGCTATCAAAGAGGATAACGGACAGTGTAAGTTTACTGCCCAGGTAATCGCTCCGATTATTGCGGAAGGTGATCCAATCGGCGCCGTAATCTTGGCATCGCGGGAACCCAATGTTACCATGGGTGATCTTGAGATCAAGATCGCCGAAACAGCAGCCGGTTTTCT
>ENA-UOOM01000332-UOOM01000332.1-fermentation-metagenome-genome-assembly--contig:-NODE-332-length-56694-cov-4.238634_pt1 | contig 56694 bp, 58 predicted proteins | sample MGYA00245781_ERZ724031 | MGnify/ENA primary metagenome ERZ724031 (study PRJEB28704, sample SAMN03018317) | fermentation metagenome | biome: anthropogenic terrestrial biome; feature: soil; material...
TCTTTGGGAGCCCTACTAATATAACAACTATTCCCTCCCTTGTCAACACCTTTTTTACTTTTTCTTTACTTTATTTTGAAATTCGATTGTTTATTTCAAATATCTTCTGAAAAACAAAAACACTGCGCAAGCGCAGTGTTTTTGTTTTTCAGGAATATTATATTTTAAGCAAACATTAAACGTTGATTAAACGGCTGCGCTTTCTTTTGCAGCTCTGTCTCTGGCAGCAATGTTTCTGAAGCCAAGAATCCAAAGCGGAAGAATAATCGCGAACCAGTTATAAATACCGAGGTATTTATACGCTACTTGAACAACCCACATCAGTCCGAGGGAAGATACTGCCCAGATAACAACCAATACAACAGCAGCGATGATCCCTTTGCGAACTTTTTCGTTTGCCAAGTTTTTCAAGACATAAGGATTCAGTCTTTCAACCAAAGCAAATGTCAAGCCTACTGCGGTGGTTACCAAAGCGAGGAACAGCAAAATCGGATACAATACCGACAAAATCGGCATGTCGAGCTGTCCTACCATGTACAATGTCGGCAGAACTTTTGCTTCCGGATTTGTGTACACTTCGGGCATTCCTGCGAAAATCAACAGAACAACACCGGCCAGCATCAGCGAGTTCAGAATATATCCGAAAATTACTGCGCCTTTGGTTTCGCTCTTTGTTTTTCCGCCTTTGAATGAGTTGGCGAATGCACCGATAATACCCATTTGGAAGCCCGCATAGGTCAGCGCCCATAAGAACGCATTACCAAAGCTTGCCGGGGTGGTTGCAGCTGCAGCACCTACCACGCTCCATTTGGTTGCTTCGGGGTTAACATATTTTTGCGCATACAATTGTTTAATTTCCGGCGCAAATTTAACCAACCCTGCTACCAAAACAATGATAACAATGGAGATAATTGCTACTGTCATGATCATCGCGTTGTTTCGAACAACTTTTTCTCCGAAAATCGACAAGAACAAAACGATGAGGAACATCAGCAGCGAGCCCAAAAACGGCGGCCAGCCAAATTGTTGTTGACCCAATGTAGCACCTGCTGCGATACACGCTGCAGACGCTGCAATTGTCGTAATAACAATCGCGATTTCGATCAAAATCGATCCCAACAATCCGATGGGTTTGTAGGCTTCCATCGCCCAGTCATGATAAGTCCATTTGTCAGTTTGTCTTGCAGTTTCTGCGCCAACGTAGTATGTGATTGCAATGATAAAAATTGTCAGAAACGGCAATAACGGCCCATACCAGCCATGGTTTGCAAAGTATTGGAGTTCTTGTGTACCGGACGCAAAACCGGCGCCGCAGTGTGTGGAAAACCAAACTGTTGCCGCACCAATGCTTACGGGCGTAAACATCTTACCTTTTTTTACAGTTTCCATTTCTCTCTCCTTATAATTTTACAAAGTTTGTTTTCTCAACCTCTCCCGTCCCTGCCCCCTACTTCGAATTTAATAATAAAACAATTTCGTCGATTGCTTAAAATATATCCTAAATATTATTTGTTCGTGCCGAATTGCACGTCGTATGTGTCTTGCAAAATATGAGAAAGTTTCACAATTACGTCATTGACGGGTGTAGGAACTCCTGTTTCGAGGCCGCCTCTTACCACAGCGCCGTTGAGGAAATCAACTTCCGTCTTTCTCTTATTCATAATGTCTTGTGTTGCCGACGGATAATGGTCTCTTGTTTTGGGGAGCAATCCGTTGACATAAGCATCCCATGCATCTTCAAAGGTAATGTTGATGCCTTTCGCTTGTGCTACTGCTACGAGTTCTCTGGCAATGGCTTCTTCCAACGCTGAGCCGTCGGGATGATCCCAAAACTGTCCCATGTTGACTCTGGCAATGCCGCAAGTGAGGTTTACGCAAGAATTAACGAGAAGCTTTTTCCAAATAAATTCATTGGTCGCATCCGAAAATTCTGTTACGAGACCGCCTTTGTTCAGCACGTCTTCGATTTCTTGCCAAATAGGTGTCTTTGTTTTTGTTTCGTTGCAGAAATGAATGGCAACTCCCAATCCGGGGTTACCGTAGATGGATCCCGGCTCTCTGAGAAAGCTGGAAATGTTGAGTGTGCCGTATCCGATTTTTTCATCCGGCAAAAACTCTTTCATGATGTCCACGTTTCCAACGCCGTTTTGCAGAGAAATTGCCACGGTTTCCGGACCAAACAACGCTGTTGCGCCTTCCAGCGCGCTCTTTGTGTAAAGTCCTTTTACCAATACTACCACTACGTCTACTTCTCCTGCCTCTTGCGGTGTCAACACAGCTTTCATTTTGATAACTTCTGTGTTTTCACCCACTTGCATTGTCAATCCTTCTTGTGCGATTTTTTCCATATGCGCTTGGAAAGGGTCGACTAGTACAACGTCTGCACCTCCCTTTTGCATATGTGCGCCAATAAAGCTACCCATTGCTCCTGCGCCTAAAATTGCTACTTTCATAAAACACTCTACCTCCTTATATTTATTACCAACATATACGAAGTATATGTTGGTAATTTAAAACGTTTACGGGAGAATTTTATCACAGTTATTTGTTTATGTCAATCTTCGAATTGAAAGAAAAATACGGTTTTTTGTCTTTAAATGCATGCTGAAATTTGCAGCTGCCGCACATTTTGTCTTTTATCAAATACTGTGTGTTTTCAATATATTTTTTTATAAACCGCTTTAAATTTCTTTTTTTTCTTTCAGCAAATCCCTGATTTCCGTCAAAAGTTTTTGATCTTTTGTATCTTCTTCCTCTTTTTCTTCTTCCTTCTTTTTAAATTTACTCAAAAGGCGCACAGCCACAAAAATGAAGAAAGCAATAATAACAAAATCGATGATGTTTTGAAGAAAAAGTCCATACTTCACAACAACAGGGTCCGCCCCCGCATTGGACTGCACCGTCCATGCCAATTCGGCAATATTGGTTTTGCCGAAGAGCAGGCCCACCAAGGGCATAATCACATCCGCAACGAGCGAAGTGACAATTTTGCCGAAGGCACCGCCGATTACAACGGCTACCGCCAAATCAATAACATTGCCCTTTACTGCAAATTCTTTGAATTCTTTAAAAAACTTTTTCATTTCTACCTCCTGTTTCTACTCTCTGCTTGTAAAAAATATTTATACATCCGTCGTCAAACGGTAGGTTTCATCGTGGGAAACAAAATTACATCGCGAATCGAATGTTGATCGGTAAAAAGCATGACCATTCTGTCAATGCCGATACCCACACCGCCCGTGGGCGGAAGTGCCGTTTCCAGGGCGTTGATGAAATCTTTATCAAAGGGGTGTGTTTCATCGTCGCCTTGTTCTTTTTTCGTCATCTGTGCAAGAAATCTTTCCTTTTGGTCTATGGGGTCGTTTAACTCGCTGAAACCGTTGGAATATTCTTTTCCGCCGATAAACAATTCAAACCGCTGCGTATAACGCTCATCAAGTGGGTCTTTTTTCGCAAGGGGAGAAATTTCCACCGGGTGATGTGTCACAAAGGTCGGCTGCACCAGATGTTCTTCGACGTAATTGTCAAAAGCTTCTTCAATAATCTTTCCGATTCCCCAACCTTCTTTGGCTTCCATGTTCAACTGCTTCGCCGCTTGCACGGCTTGGCTTACTTCCGTCATCGCATCGAAATCCACATTTGTATATTGTTTTACCAAATCAACCATTCTGGCACGTGCAAAAGGCGCTGTCAATTCTATCGTCTTACCTTGATAGACAACGCTTTGTGCTCCCAGCAATTCCTCACCCACATAGGCAAACAATTCTTCGATCATTTTCATGACATCCTGGTAATCCACGTAAGCCTCATAGCTTTCCAACATCGTAAATTCAGGGTTGTGTGTGGCGTCCATCCCCTCATTGCGAAACACACGGCCGATTTCGTAGACTTTGTCAAATCCGCCGACAATCAAACGCTTCAAAGGCAGCTCCAGGGCGATGCGCATATACATGGCAATATCCAACGTGTTATGGTGCGTCACAAAAGGACGCGCATTGGCACCGCCCGCCAGTGTTGCCAACACCGGCGTTTCCACTTCAATAAATCCGCGTCGGTCCATGAAGTTTCGAACCGATTGAATCAGTTTCGAGCGCGTCAAAAAAATATTCTTCACCTCGGGATTGACAATCAAATCCACATAACGTTGCCGATAGCGCAAATCCGGGTCTTTAAGCCCGTGAAACTTCTCCGGAAGAATTGTTAACGACTTGGATAACAGCTTGGTTGTCTGCACGCGAATCGAAATTTGTCCCATCTTTGTTTTGAAGACTTCGCCGCTTGCGCCGACAATATCACCGATATCATAATTTTTAATTTCTTCGTAGGCTTCCTCACCCACGGTGTCTTTGCGAATAAATAATTGAATGCGCCCTGTAGAGTCCAATAAATCATAAAAAGACACTTTCCCTTGCCCGCGCTTTGCCATGATGCGACCCGCAAGATGAACAGGCTTTTCTTCCCATTCTTCAAAGTTTTCATTGATTGCCCCCGCATGGGCGTCTGTGGCAAAATGGGTTTGTTGGTAGGGATCATTTCCCTCGGCGCGCAATTTTTTCAACTTTTCGTGTCGAACTTGAATCATCTCGGAAAGATTTTCTTCGGAAATGTTGTTTTTTTCTTGATCTTCTTGTAGCATGCTATCCTCTTATTCTGCAGAAATTACTTTAAACGTCACCTGACCACCCGGTGTCATCAATTCAACAATATCGCCTTCACGCTTGCCGATCAGTGCACTGCCCAAGGGTGATTCATTAGACAATTTTCCGTTATCGGGATCTCCCTCACCACTGCCCAAGAGCGTATAGGTTAACGTTTCATCATATTTGGTATCATATACGGTAACTTTATCGCCGATATTGATAATTCCGTCACGTTTTGATTTTTTTGCAACCTTTGCGTTGCTGAGTTTTCGCTCGAGCTCCAAAATTTTGCCTTCCAAAAAAGCCTGCTCATTTTTGGCTTCCTCGTACTCGGCATTCTCGCTCAAGTCGCCGTATTCGCGGGCTGCCTTGATTTTTTCGGCGATATCATTTCTCGCTTCGCCGCGCAAATAGTCGAGCTCTTTTTTAATTTCATTATAGCCTTCTTCGGTTAAAATAATATCTTTATTTGCTGTGCTCACATCATTTGTATCCTTTCGCTTTTTGAAAAAGATTCAATCCAATCATTTTATTATAATAAAGTGATTTTTTTCTGTCAAGACAATGTTATCCGATTCATGGAGAATTGGCTGATAATCATCGTTTTACAGGCAATAATCCCTTCAACGCTTTGTTTATGCGAGTATTTTCACATATCATTAAACAAAAATATCTTTTTCTTTTACCCATGTTATAAAAACCGTGTGCGACGCAAAATTCCAGCATCACCGCAGCATTGTTTTGAAGTACTGCCCTGTTTCATTTGCTTACACAGGTTTACACTGTTTTTTCAACTGCGCACAACATTATTATATGTAAATAAAAAATCCCCTTGGACATCATTGTTCAAGGGGATTTTTATTTCAGCTGTTTTTAATACGCATTACTCTTGCGTGCTTCTTGCACCATCATGTCTTTTACTTTCATCAGTCGGCTCAAATTGCCGCGCTCATTTTCGTCCAGTTTCATGACAATATAGCGAATGGTTTCTTCCAGCTGTGGAATCATAACATATTCCAACGCATTTACTCTTCGTCTTGTCTTTTCAATTTCTCTTGAAAGCAGCTGCACAGATTTTTCCACCTGCGCCAGTTGCAGCAAATCCGGAAGTATTTGCGAAAGCGACAACACGGCATCGTCTAATTCTCCTGAAGTGGTTGCAAAACCATAGGGGAAAATTTCGGAAGGGTCTTCGTTGGAAGTTTTGAATTCATACATCGGCACAGATACCGACATAATGTTTTTGTATTCAAAATCCAAAGATACGCTTTGTTTGGGATACAGCAGCGCTTCTTCCAAAAACTCCGGAGACATTGCCGCAGAAGCCACGGTAAAACTTTGGTTCGCTTTGATTAGTGCATCTTCGACCTTCAGACGCAACGCACGGTTGTGGCGAACAATTTCCAAAAATTGTTTCATCAACTCGTCACGTTTGTCTTTGAGCAATTTGTGACCGCGCATAGCGGTTCTCAGTCGAATCTTTAAGCGAGTCAGCTCCATTCGGGTAGGATTGACTGCCAATCTTGCCATATCAATTTCCTCCCTTCGTTTACTGTTCTACAAAAGCTGCATTGTCTGCCAAATCGGCTTCTTGATAATACAAGTCAATGTGTTCTTCTTTAATACGCTTCAGCTCGTTTTTAGGCAGAATCGCAAGAAGTTCCCATCCCAAGTTCAATGTTTCTTCAATCGTGCGATCTGTTTCATATCCTTGAGATACGTAACGTTTTTCAAACTCGTCTGCAAATTTTGCATACAATTTATCAATATCGGTCAATGCGGCTTCACCCAAAATGGTCATGAGCTCTTTGGCATCTTTACCACGGGCATAGGCCGCAAACAATTGGTTCATCGTGCCTGCATGGTCATCACGTGTTTTGCCTTTACCAATCCCTTTGTCTTTCAAACGGGACAGCGACGGCAACACGTCGATGGGCGGACGAAGACCTTTACGATATAATTCACGGGACAAAATGATCTGTCCTTCTGTGATGTAGCCCGTCAAATCGGGAATCGGATGGGTTTTATCATCCTCAGGCATGGACAGAATCGGTATCATCGTAATGGAACCTTCGCTGTCAAGCTTTCTTCCTGCACGTTCATACATCGTTGCAAGGTCAGTATAGAGGTATCCGGGATATCCGCGACGTCCGGGAACTTCTTTTCGTGCAGCGGATACTTCACGAAGGGCTTCAGCATAGTTGGTGATGTCGGTGATGATAACCAAAACCTGCATGCCCATATCAAATGCCAAATATTCTGCGGCTGTCAGCGCCATACGAGGTGTTGAAATACGCTCGATAGCGGGGTCATTTGCCAAGTTCATAAACAAAACGGTTCTGTCAATGGCACCGGTGCGTCTGAAGTCGGAAACAAAGAAGTCTGCTTCCTCAAACGTGATACCAACCGCCGCAAATACAACGGCAAATTTGGAATCAGTACCCAATACTTTCGCCTGACGAGCGATTTGTGCCGCCAGCTGCGCGTGGGGAAGACCTGAGCCGGAGAAGATAGGAAGTTTTTGTCCTCGAACCAGCGTGTTCAGTCCGTCAATGGCTGATACACCTGTTTGAATAAACTCGGAAGGATAGTCACGCGCTGCGGGATTCATCGGAACACCGTTGATGTCCAATCTTTTATCCGGCAAAATTTCGGGACCGCCGTCGATGGGTCTGCCAAGGCCGTCAAAGACACGACCGAGCATATCTTCCGATACACCGAGTTCAATACCATGACCCAAGAAGCGTACCTTGGAGTCTGCAAGGTTGATACCGGCAGAGGCTTCAAACAATTGAACAAGCACGTTGGTTCCGTTCAATTCCAAAACACGGCATCGGCGAAGTTCACCGTTTTGCAGTTCAATTTCGCCCAATTCGTCGTAGCCTACATCCGATACATCCGAAACCAGCATCAGAGGACCAGCTACTTCACGTATTGTCCTATACTCTTTAATCATTATCTTTCACCTCCCTCTTCAGCGATTTTCGCAATTTCTTCATCTATGTTCTTCAAAATTTTTGCATATTCCTCTTTGTGTGCTTCCTGACTTACGTCTTTTGCACGACCAATCAAGTCTCTGGCGGGAATGGTGAAGATTTTTTCCATGTCCGCACCGCCTACAATGGCACTGCGTGCGACTTTGGAATAATGCAAAATGACTTCCATCAAGCCCATCTGTTTTTCCAATGATGTGTAAGAGTCTGTGTCAGAAAAAGCATTTTGTTGCAGGAAGTCTTCACGGAGCATACGCGCCACTTCCATGGTCAGTCTGTCTGCCGGTGACAAGGCGTCAATACCTACCAAGCGAACAATTTCATTCAATTCGCTCTCGGTTTGCAGAATCTGCATTGCCGTTTCACGGTTTGACATAAATTCTCGGCCCATGTTCTCGTTATACCAAGAACCCAATCTGTCTTCATACAGCGAATAGCTGTTGAGCCAGTTGATTGCCGGGAAGTGACGGGCATAGGCCAGCGCACTGTCCAAGCCCCAGAATACTTTAACAATACGCAGTGTTGCCTGGGATACCGGCTCGGAAATGTCACCTCCGGGAGGAGACACCGCACCAATTGCCGACAGTGCTGCGCTGCGATTGTCAGAACCCAAACAAACCACACGACCGGCACGCTCATAAAACTGTGCCAAACGAGATGTCAGGTATGCAGGATAACCTTCTTCACCGGGCATTTCCTCGAGACGTCCGGACATTTCACGAAGTGCTTCCGCCCAACGGGATGTGGAGTCTGCAATCAGTGCCACGGCATAACCCATGTCTCTGAAGTACTCTGCAATGGTGATACCTGTATAAACCGATGCCTCACGTGCCGCAACGGGCATGTCAGAGGTATTGGCAATCAAAACCGTACGTTGCATCAAGCTTTCGCCGGTTCTGGGGTCTTTGAGTTCGGGGAACTCCATCAAAACGTCTGTCATTTCGTTTCCGCGCTCGCCGCAGCCAACATAAATAACAATGTCCACGTCGCTCCATTTTGCCAGCTGATGCTGTACAACGGTTTTGCCGCTTCCAAAGGGTCCGGGCACTGCTGCCGTTCCGCCTTTGGCCATGGGGAAGAACGTATCAATAATACGCTGACCCGTAATCATGGGTATATCGGGCGGCAATTTTTCTTTATAGGGGCGTTCAACACGCACCGGCCATTTTTGCATCATGGTCAATTCTTTTTTACCTTTTTCGGTATCCACGACGCAAACAACCTCTTCAACGTTAAATTCTCCGCCTTTGATTTCTGCGATTTGACCTTCCACACCGTAAGGTACCATGATTTTATGCTCAACTACATTGGTTTCTTGAACAACGCCGATGATGTCTCCTGCGATGACTTTGTCACCTACACTTACTTTCGGTTCAAACTTCCATTTTGCATCTCTGGAAATTGAGGGCACGCTGATGCCTCTTGCAATATTCGAACCGACTTTTGCTCTGATTTCTTCAAGCGGACGTTGAATTCCGTCATAAATGGTACTGATAAGCCCGGGTCCAAGTTCCACTGAAAGCGGGGAACCCAGTGTTACGACTTCATCGCCAACTCTGATGCCGGCGGTTTCTTCGTAAACCTGGATAGAAGCGTTTCCGCCGCGCATTTCTATGATTTCACCGATCAAACGCTGTTTGCCCACATGCACAACGTCAAACATATTTGCACTTGTCATTCCTTCTGCGACAACCAGCGGGCCGGCTACTTTGACAATTTTTCCGTTTTCCATATTATTTCACCTTTCGTTAGATTTTTACTCACCGAGTATATCTGCGCCAACGGCGCGTTCAACTGCTTCTTTGACTGCTCTAAGCCCAATACCCAAACTTTCACCTTGACCCGGCATTAAGATAATGGCCGGTGTTACACGTTCGGCATATATGGCCAGCTCATGTTTGAGATCTGCAGCCATTTGCTCGGTAAGGTATATCACTGCATAATCTTCTTCAGCCATGCGATGAAGTTGTTCTTTCGCTTCCGCAGCGTCGTTTACCGCAACGGTTTCAATGCCAAGGGCCTTAAAACTCAGGACACTTTCCCTGTCACCTATTACTGCTATCTTATACATAAGTTTCCCTCAGCCTTTCCATAATTTCTTCCGGAGAAAGCCCTGCTTTTCTCGCTGCGAGCACCATGTTGATTGCCGTAAACTCTGTCTCCCTCGCCGCAATATAAGCAATGATATGCATTTCGCCGAAAGGCATATATTTTGCATTTTTCAAATAGTTCAAAAGCGCATTTTCAACCTGTGTGTCCACCAGAGCCAACCCTCTTCCTTCGCGCAATGCATCTGCCGCACTGTGCGCCGCTTCTTTGAGCGGAGAGGTCTCGAAAATGCTGATCAAACTTTCCGGTGTAATTTCAACGCGCAAGCTGGACAGCGGAATATTACCGCCTTCGATAAAATATTTGCTGATCAGTGCACTGTCCTGATTCATCCTTTTTAGTCTGACTGCCGTTCGCATGTTGATGCTGTCAATTTGTAATTTAACATACTCGATCAAGAAGTCGTTTTTTGCCTTATGTCCACGCTGTGATTCTTGAGCAAGCTCCATCATCTCCGCAAAGGCCGCTCTGTCCAAAACCGTATCCGAAAGTCGCGGATCTCCCGTTCGGGCAAGCACTTCTCTCGCTTCGTTTGCAGCATGCTTCATCGTAACAGTCAATTCGCCGTCAAGACCGATTACCGCACTGCTCACGGAGGCAATCATTTTTTTCAAGGGAATGCGACCGCCTTCCATCAACGTCGATTCATATTCCGTCTTTGCGGCTTCTCCCTTTAAAATAGCCTTCAGATTGTGATAATCATACTTTAAAAGAAATATCTGCACGACCGTTTTATCGGGCGCCATTTTTAACATGTCGTCCAATATTTCGGCACGCTTTTGTGCGACGGCAGCAGGTACTTGTGACAGACTACCAATTTCGCCATAGCCGCACTCTTCCAGCACTTTGAGCAATTCATCGTCCGTTTTGGCTTCCGCCATGCGTCTGAGTCTCTCTGTTGTCATCAACGAACGCTCCAAAGAGCGAATTCTGGTGCTGGCGTACAGATAATCTATATCTTGAATTTCCTGAAATCTTTCCAAGAGTCAGTACTCCTTTCTGTTCTTTGTCCTAAGCTTTTATTGTTTTATCAGGCAGGACAAACAACATAATTCATGATCGTGCTGTTATTGAAACAACACTTCCGCAACTTTTGTGGAAAGCGCGTCACGCTGCATGCGAACCAATTCGTCCAGCGCCGCATTCACTTCGACATCGCCGCGAACAAGTACAATGCCACCTGCCATAGGTCGCGTTTTTTCTGATATGGTCAATTGACCATTTTTGCCTTTTTCTTTCAGCATTTCGTTTGCGGCAGCAATAATTTGCTGACCGTGTTTTTCTTTATCTTCCGGAGAAAAAATCACTTGTTCCGCTCCGTTTTCCGATGCGTTTGCCGCAAGTCGGGCAAGAAGAGCAACGTATTGCTCTGCCGGAAGCGAACGAAGGTTGTTTAACGCAGTGTCAAATGCCTGTGCAATCAACTCTTGTTTTTTCTGTAAAAGCGTTTTGCGCGCTTCTAGTCCGGCGTTGGATTCGTACTTTCTTTCTTGTGCAATCGCCTGTCTGCCGCCCAGTTCTTCGAGTTCAGCGGCGGCAACTGTTGCTTTGTTCTTATAGGTTTCTAAAATTTTTCCTGCTTCTGCTTTTGCCTGTTCTATTATTTTTTGCGCATCCGCATTTGCTTCTTCTAAAATTTTTCCTGTTATTTTTTCAATACCATTCATAATTTGCACCTGTTTCTCATTCGCAATTAACGAACGTTAATAAGCATAAGAACAGATACTAACAGCGCAAGAACAGCGTAGGTTTCAACCATTGCGGGATAGAGCATACCTTTTGCAAACTCTTCCGGTCTTTTTGCCAAGATTCCCATAGAAGCCGCAGAAGCACGACCCTGTGCGATACCCGAAAAATATCCGCCAACGGCGATAGGAAGACCTGCTGCAAAGTATTGGAATCCTTGAGAAATCGTAACGGTCATTTCGCCGCCACCAAAGAGACCAATGCTGTTCATGATCAAGAACGCAACCAACAGACCATAGATACCTTGCGTGCCCGGCAATGCCTGCAGCAAGAGGGTTTGTCCGAATTTACCCGGATCTTCTGTTACTACGCCGGCTGCAGCTTCCCCTGCAATACCGACACCTTTTGCACTCCCTGCGCCTGCAAAACCAGCCGCCAGAGCTGCTCCGAAAAGTGCCAAAAACGGTCCACTAAAAATTGAATTAAGCCAATCCATGATTAAATTTCCTCCTTAATAACTTGTGTATATTTAGTGTGATTAAATAACGGTTTAAACGGTTTGCCGCCCGAAATGTAGAATTTTCCGAAAAATTCAACAAACTCGAGACGCATGCTGTGTACAAAAGCACCCAACGTGCTGACTGCCACGTTAAAGGTATGTCCCACAGCAAAAACGATAAGGAACAATATCCAACCCACGATGCCGTTTCCTGCCAAGGTTCCCAGTGTGTTCATAACCATGGCGATAACGCCCGTACAAAGACCGAGAGCCATCAAACGCGTGTAAGAAAGGATATCGGATACATAGCCTGTTACGCCATACAAAGCGCCCAGTCCGCTGGTGAGTTTCGAAAAGATATTTTTCTTTTCTCGTCCCGCCGTCAACAATACCCCTATGGCGCCTAAGATAGCAATATACATAAAGATTTTCTTTCCGGTAAAGAGTCCGAGCCCACCGATTAAAATCATATACCAAAAGCCCGTATCAAAAATTGCGTCTTTGATATTGCCTTCTCTGATTTGTCTGTACGCCGAACATCCCATACCCAACATCAAATGAATAACACCCAACACAACCGATAGCACCAATATCTTCATCGGTTCTGCAAGGGGGTCAAACCAAATCGGCGGAACGACAAGATTTTTGTTGAGCATCGTTGCCACTACGCTTGGCGCATTGCCAAACCAGCTGCCGAAAAGCGCGCCCCATATCAGTGAAGAGAGTCCGCAGTAGAAAAATAATGTCAAAAACTGTTTCATCATGCCTGCAGGCTTTTTCTTCTTCAGAATAATAAACGTAATGACAGACAATACCAGTCCGCACAGTGCGTCCGAAAGCATTATCCCGAAGAAAATAAAGTACGAAACCGCAACAATGGGATTGGGATCCACAATGCTTCTGTATTTAGGCAGTCCGTACATCTCTGTGATGGTGCTGAAGGGCTGGATCAATCTTGCGTTTTTCAAAATGACCGGCGGTTCTTCCATCTCTGTGGGATCCGTAAATTCATAAGCGCAGCCGTTCTTTTCCAATACTTGTGCCACCGCATCTTCGGCTGCTTGCGGAGTCCACCCTTCAAAGTAAGTGGTTTTTTCTGTGTGCAGCATCGACGACATAGCCGCCTCACGAAGCGATTCCACATTCAGTGCGTCTGCTGACTGCTCCAAAAGATCTCTTTGCGGCGCAAGTGCCACAATTTCCGCTTCCAGTTGCTGCAATTTTTCTTCCGCTGTTACTGCTTCATTTTCAAGCTGGTTGATGTTTTCCGCAGCGGTGCCGTGTACATCTTTAAAGACTGTCTGCGAGAACCCCTCTGCCTTTAACACAGACAAAGCTTCCTCTTGCGCATCCTTGTAAGAAACCAAAATAATGTAGGACTGCTCTTTATCGGAGTGAACCACATCCGCAATTGCGGGAATAGACTTTTCTGCCAGCGCGGCAGACAAATCCACGGGATTTTCTGTAATGGGAATAACCCCGAAAATCGCCGAATGCTCTTTTCCTCCCGTATATTCCAATGGAATATCCGAAGCAGTCCAAGGTTCCAGTGAAGCCTTTTGCGCAGCAATACGCCCCACCAAAGATTTGGTTTCATTGATTTGCCTTACAATTCCGCCAATGCGCGCAGATATGTCTTTGGCCTGCTCTATTGATTCTTCATCAAAAAGCACGCTTTCTTTTACTTCTCTGCGCGGCGTCAAAAAGGACTTTTTGTCCGGCGCATAACGATCCAACGCTTCCAATGCTGCTATCATCTCGGTGCGCGCACGCGCCGCATCGGTAACAGCTGAGGGTGGTTGAATCACTTGAACCATGTCTTCGTCCATCTCCGCATAAACAGGATTTTCGATTTCGACACAGCCCAGCCGGGTTAAATCCCTTAATACCTTCTTTTGAACCCTCGAAGGCATAATGACCCGAAGGCGTTTCATCTTGACTATTGCCATGATAAAATCCTTTCGGTAATGACGGATACAGCCTTGTCCATTGCTGCCTGCCCGGTTTGACCCAGGGCGTCAGCATTGCTCTTGGCTGTTTGCTCAATTTTTTGAGCTTCGGCAGTGCCTGCACGATCTGCGTCGGCATAAAGATTCGAAATGCGTACATTCGCTTCTTCCTTTGCTTTTGCCACCAACGCCTCACCATCTGCTTCCGCCTGGGCAAGGATGCGTTTTGCCTCGGAAGCGGCCTCTGCGCGAATCTTTTCCGCTTGGCTTTCGGCCGCGGAAATGGTTTTAATTGCGTCAAAGTTCATGAGTAATACCGCCTTTTAAAGTGTTTTTTAGAAACAAAATATCTTAATTTCTGAAAATATTCTTCAGAAAATAAAATACTGTACGATGAATTTTAACATATTGCTTTTTGATTGTCAAAAGAATAACATAATTCTTGCACAATTTTTTTATATTTGCCTAAAAACGTGCTCAAAACCCAGTTTTTCCCACATGAAATCAGGATTTTACATATCTCTCCGTCGCAATCTGCGCCTCGTCCAGCAACTGTTTTGCCAAGTCGTCAGGATAGTCTCCCGAATACACAATTCGCTTGATTCCGGCATTGATAATCATCTTTGCACATTGCACACAGGGATTGTGTGTAATGTAGATGGTTGCCCCGTCAATACTCACCCCATAGGTCGCCGCTTGAATAATCGCATTTTGTTCCGCATGAATGCCTCTGCAAAGTTCGTGATGCTGCCCGCTGGGAATGTTGAGCTTCTCCCGCAAGCATCCCACTTCATAGCAATGTTTGAGCCCCGAGGGCGCACCGTTGTAGCCTGTGGCAATGATTCTCTTATCTTTGACGATGATGGCACCTACTTTTCTGCGATAGCAGGTGGAACGCTCTTTCACCGTCTGCAATATGCTCATAAAATAATCATCCCAGGAAGGTCTTTGTTCGATTTTATTTTCGTTTGTCATCACATACACCCTCTTTCATCGTTGGACTTTCTATTTATTTTTGTCTTCGTACTCGGTAATAATGCGAATTCTGTTTTCGTGCCGTTGCCCTTCAAATTCTGTTTCCAAAAAAACTTTGACCATTTCCAGTGCCGCCCGCTCTGCGGTAAAGCGCGCGCCGATGGCCAGCACATTTGCATCGTTGTGCTGCCTGGCAAGAACCGCACGTTCTTTGTCGCAGGCAAGGGCTGCACGAATTCCGCGTACTTTGTTTGCCGCAATCGACATGCCAATTCCGCTGCCGCAAAGAGCAATGCCGTAATTGACCGTTTTTGCCGCCACCGCCTCAGCCAATGCCAACGCGTAATTTGGATAATCCACGCTTTGCGCAGAGTAAGCACCTACATCCAACACTTCGTGCCCTTCTTCTTTCAACATCTTTTTAATGCTTTCTTTCAATTCATAGGCAGCATGGTCACTGCCGATTGCTATTTTCATTTTTTTCATTCCCTTTCAATTTTTCGATAACACTGTCGATATATGTCTCCAACTGCCGTGCTGTTTGCTCATATCGTTCTTCGTTTGCGCCATAGGGATCTTCAACATCCCTCTCTTCTCCGACGTAGCTGCTCAAACGATGGATTTTGTCCGCATAGGCACAGTAGTGTTCTTTTAAGTTCTCCGCATGGGTTCGCCCCATGCACAAAACCAGCTCCGCTTCGTGCATATTTTTTTCCTCAACGCGTTTTGCCACATGGTTTTGCATATTTAAATTTCTTTTTTTCATCACGCTTTGCGCCTGTGTGCTGGCCGGCGCCGGCATGGCGTAAATCCCTGCAGAATGAGCCGCAAATCGCCTGCGTAAATCGGTTTTTTCGATTTTGTCATTAAAAATGTATTCTGCCATTGGGCTGCGGCATGTATTGCCTGTGCAAACAAAGAGTATTTTTTTCACGATTAATTTTTACCATTCAACAAGTGTGGTTTCCTTTATTATATTAATCATTGCCTATTTAACATTATTATAATCATTATGCTTTACCGCTTTATCAAAGATAGCATTTTACAGCGGCTTTTTCCATGCGGTTTGCCAATGCAGTGCCAATTTCTTTTTTCTCAACTTCTTCACAGAGAATGACTTTGCAGCCTTTCTCACATGACATTGGCTTCCGGAATGAAGGAATTTGCCCAGTAGCCATTGTAGGCTGCCCCGTCATGGGCTCTTTTTTTAAAAAGCGTTTTATTTTTTCAATTTTTTTATCGAAGGCACCCGCAACAATCATCACTTTTGCGCGGGGCTGATAATGCCCATATTTCATGCCGGGTGCCAAGGGCACCTCAACGGTTTGTGCAGCCAGCGTGGCTTTGCCCACATCGTTAATAAGCATCTCCTGCGTAATGCCGCCTGTGCGAAGAATAATCGGATAACTTCCTCTTGCATCTATAACGGTGGACTCGATGCCCACGCGCACATTGTCTTGCGCTAATATGACATCAATTCTCTGCCCCATATCCGCCACCACGTGCTTTGCCTTTGTGGGGCTGGGACGACCGGAAAGGTTGGCACTGGGCGCGGCGATATATTTCCCGCTTTTTTTAATCAATGCCAGCGCCGTTTGATTATCGGGCATACGCACCGCCACGGTAGACAGCCCCGCCGATACGGCGGAACCAAAATTATCTTGCCTGTTGAGTACCACGCTCAGCGGTCCCGGCCAATATTTTTCCGTTAGAAAAAAGACCCAATCGGCAATGTCTTTGGCAATGTGCGTCAAATCTTCTTTGTCGGCAATATGCACAATGAGCGGGTTGTCGGCAGGGCGTCCTTTTGCGGCATAGATCTTTTGAACCGCTTGCGCGTTTTGCGCGTCCGCACCCAATCCATAGACCGTTTCCGTCGGAAAAGCCACAAGCCCCCCCTCGCGGATGACTTGCGCGGCCTCTTCTATCGCATGATCCCAATTTTCGACCTTGTCTTTATCGTAAAATTTCATAATTCCTCGACAAATATCGGTTGAACCGATATTACTCTTCGCTGCTCTTGAGCAATTCCGCTTGATTTGCCAGCTGCAGCGCGTCAATCATCTCGTCCATTTCACCGTTTAAAAATGCCTCCAGTTTATACAGCGTCAACCCGATACGGTGGTCGGTTACTCTGCCCTGCGGAAAGTTATAGGTGCGAATGCGCTCGCTTCTATCCCCGCTGCCCACCTGGCTTTTTCTGTTTTGCGCCATTTCGTCCTGCGCTTTTTTCAACTCTGCATCATAGAGTCTGGCCTTGAGCACTTTCATCGCCTTTTCTTTATTTTTCAACTGCGATTTTTCGTCTTGGCAGGTCACTACAATGCCCGTGGGCAAATGCGTAATGCGCACTGCGGAGTCTGTGGTGTTCACGCTTTGTCCGCCGTGTCCGCCGGAGCGAAACACGTCTACGCGCAAATCGTTGGGATTAATCTCTATTTCCACATCTTCCGCCTCGGGCAATACCGCCACGGTGGAGGCCGACGTATGGATGCGCCCGCTGGATTCGGTCAGCGGAATGCGCTGAACGCGATGCACACCGCTTTCGTACTTGAGTTTGCTGTAAGCACCTTTGCCCTGCACGGCAAAAATCACTTCCTTATAGCCCCCTACACCGATTTCATTGGTGCTGAGCAGCTCGGTTTTATAATTCACCCGTTCCGCATAGCGAAAATACATGCGCAGCAAATCACCTGCAAACAGCGCCGCCTCATCACCGCCCGTTCCCGCACGAATTTCTATAATAACGTTCTTCTCGTCGTTTTCGTCCCTTGGCAACAATAAAATCTTGAGTTCTTCTTCAAGTTCTTGAGCCACAGTGCTCAACTCTTCGATGTCGTCTTCAATCATTTTTTTGAAATCTTTGTCCACTTTTTCGTTCAAAAGCTCTTTGTTGCTGTCCAAATCTTCTTTTGTCTTTTTATATTCCGAATATTTGGCAACAATCGGATCCAGTCTGGCGTGCTCCTTTGCCAACTCGCGAAATTTATTTTGTTCCGCAATGACCGCCGCATCGCTCAGCTGTTCATTTAACTCTTCATATCTCTCTAATATAAAATCCAGTTTCCCAAACATATCTCCTCCAAAATGGTTATGTCGTTATGATTACGATTTTTTATTTTACCATAGCCCTTTTTATTTTACACCCACTATTCATATTTTTTTATTGCAAAAGGCGGCAAATCCGCACTCGGCGGGGTGATCCAAAAACAAACAATTTTTGTATTTTCGCATCATCCATACCACAGTGCTGTCTCCGCCCGCTGCCAGTACGTTAAAAATTCCCAATAGAAACCACCCGATATGAGATAGTACAATTCCCGCCACGCTCAAGCCGATTCCCAATACGAAAAGCGGCATCAGCGCACCCAGCAAATACGCACCGAATCGCAGAGGTTCTTGGCAGTGACAGTAAGGCGTCAAATACTCTTTTATTATGCCGAAATGAATACTTTTCCATTTTTCTTTGCAAAAAAAATGCCAGGTGAAACCATGCAAAAATTCGTGCAGCGGAATGCAGATAAGAAACACAATGAAAAATAATAAAACCTTTATAAACGAAAACTCAAAGGAGCCCCCTTGATGAAACAAAATATACAGCACAATCAAAACCAGCCCAATCGGTCCCGCCGTCACCAACGCCATGGCGCCGGCTTTGGCAATCGAAATCGTCTCAATATGCTCTTTATAGCCTTGAGCCATTAAGCGTTGCCTTTGTGCCGCAAAATTTGCAATACGCTGCTGTTTTTCTTGTTCTGATTTGTCTTCTTTTTGATTTTGCACGTTCGTTTTTTCCTTTTGCTTACATCATTTCCTCAAGACTTTCGCACTCTATTCTTCCTCTTCCAACACCACATTATCCTGCACCCAACACGAGATGCTGCGACCCGTCACGAGAAATTCACCAAATCCTTCGCCGTCAATAAGTACTTTTTCTGTGTGGTTTCCCAAATAGTCGGCAAAGGTGGCATTTGCAAATTGCTCGCCCACAAACATGCGAATGGTACCTTCTTCATGATTGCTCATCAGCGTAGCGCTGGGATAAGGGTGCTCTTCATCACCCAAGCGTACCCAGCCGATGCAGTTGGACGTCTCAAAATAATCATTTTGCTCACCATAGGCAAAGCTCTTGCGACAAAGCAGCAGTTTTTCAATAATGTCTTTCTTGTCCTCCACAAGATAATCTCCGCCGATTCCGTAATAGTCTCCAAAGAAAATACAAGGATAGCCGTCTTTGCGCAGTAAAATGGCACCGTAGGCCAAGGGTTTAAACCAATCCTCCACCCAGGAAGAAAGCGCCTGATCGGGCTGTGAATCATGATTGTCCACAAAGGTAACGGCCAGCAACGGCTTTTTTTGTACCAGCGAATTGTCAAACAGCGTTCGCAAATCATAATGTTCGTTTTCTTGCGCGGCACGGTAAAAATTAAAATGCAGTGCCACATCCAGCAAATCTATTTCATATTCTGTTTGTTCCGCATAATTGTGCACCATGTCCCCGTCTGCTGCCCAATATTCACCAAAAACATAAAAATCTTCTTTGTCTTTGCGGCTATGACGCGTAAAGTCGCGCATAAAAAAATCGTTAATGTGTTTTAGTGCATCCAGTCGGTATCCGTCTACTTTGGTCTCCTGACAAAACCAATCCGACCAGGCAAACAATTCTTCGACAACATCAGGATGGCGATGATCAATGTCCGCAAACATCAAATAATCAAAGTTGCCATATTCCATTGACACGCCTTGCGCCCAATCTTTACCCTCCCCGAGAATTTTGAAAATGCTTGTTTTCCCTGTTTTTCCGTCAAAGTCCACACCGGTAAAATGGTTGTAATTCCAAATAAAATCCGAATACTTTCCGTCCCTTGCCGAAAAATCAAATCCTGTCCACCCGTCAATATCATAGGGCTCCGAAATGGTTTCCAATCTGTTTTGTGCCGAAACTTCCACCGCTTGAAACGTCTGTGCATAATCTGCACCCGCCTTGTGATTGAGCACCACGTCCGCATAGACGCAAAACCCCTTTTCCTGTGCGGTTGCAATCAAGTCCAACAACTCTTCTTTTGTGCCGTATTTGGTGCGCACTGCGCCCTTTTGGTCAAATTCCCCCAAATCATACAAATCATAAATTCCATAACCCACATCGTTGGTACCTGTCGCTTTGCAGGCCGGAGGCAGCCAAAGGGCATTGATTCCTATCGAATACAAGTGGTCCAATTGATCTTTCAGCCAGCGATAAAATCCGCCGTCGCTGTAAGCATACCACTCAAAACATTGCATCATGATTCCGTTTTTCATTTTTGTTCCGTCCTTTATTGTTATTGACATTTCTTGCTATCTCACTCTATCTTCATCTGTAAGCAAAGTCTTTTCTCCTTGCCTTATCCGCCACTGCTCATTGCTTTTAGCGTAACGACAACAATCTCCGGCGGGTTAAACAATCGAATGGGAATAAAACTGTTGCCCAGTCCACGGCTCACCACCATGCGCGAAGTAGCCAGTGAGTACATGCCTGAGGTGTATTTGGGAAAAATCCCCTGATTTGGCGCCATCAGAGCTTTGTTGATTATGGGCAGCCTCACCTGCCCGCCGTGGGCATGGCCGCAAAAGATGATATCTGCTCCCCAATCGGCATACATTTTAAACCGTTCCGGTCTGTGTGCCAGCAAAATCGTTAAGCCATTTTCGTCTGCCGCATGAATGTTTTTGCCCAACGCTTCTTCATACTTCTCTTTGTTTTCACTGCGTGTTCTTATTTCATCATAGCCAAAGAGCATCATCGTTGCGCCGTCTTTTGTAATACTCGCCGTATCCCTTGCCAACATGCCCACCCCTGCGGCACACATCATTTTTTCAAGATTGCCATATTGCTCTTGCGCCTGCGCTTCGTGATTGCCCGTGACATAATATATCGGCGCAATCGTTGCCGCCTGCAAAATCAATGCCATTGCATTTTCTGTGCCCCCATCATTTTTATCAATGATGTCTCCGGTAATCACAATAATATCTGCGCGGCTGTCTTTGAGTGCCGATAACAATATTTCTTGATCTTCGCCAAATGCATCATTGTGTAAATCTGACAATTGCACAATGCGCAGGCCGTCAAAAGCCTGTGGCACTTTGGCATCGATAAATTCTATTTCCGTTATGGCAACCTGGTTGTTTTGCCAAACAGCAAAATAACCGATTAGTATCAGCAGGGTCGCTATGGCTATCTGTATATATTTTTTTCTGTTTCTATCGTCTTTTTTGCTTCGATTGATGTTCATTCTCTTGCCATTTGCAAAAATTCATATCCCTGCGCACTTACCCATGCGTTTTGCGGGTAGTTCGCTTTTTTTCGATTTTCCCAAATCAGATTTTCTTTCTTCAAATATGAAAAATAGCCCTCTATCGTCGGCATAAAAGTCTCTGCTCCCATGGATGCAAACAGTTTTTTCACATCCTGCAGCTCTATTTTGTTCTTCGTATCATCGATATAACAAAGCAGACCGCAAATAACCTTTCGCCTCGTGTGCACGCCTTTTCCTTTGACTGCACCACTGCTGCGCTGAAAGGCGTAGCCCGCCTTGCTCACCCAAAGACTCTCCTTTTCATGGTACTGAGCAATATCGATTAACCAACCTTGCTGTTTCATAAAATCTATATATTGCGCCGCATCTTTTATTTCAAGATCGGGCACAGATTTTATCACGGCTTGCAAAGCAGCCGCAGCGGTATTTTCGCTGTTTGCGTCGTCAAAAAACGCAATGATTTCGCCGATGATTTTTTCTCGTTTCATCTTTTTCTCCGTTTTTGTCATAGTGCCCCCGTTGTTATAATCTGTCTTTTATCATGTGCCGTCTGTTTCATGACCTTGGGCAATCCAGGCTATACATCACACTCAGTATAACATATTTTTTTATTTTTATGATATTGCCGCGAGCAGTTGTCGCCTATAAAAAAACAATTGTTTTTATGTAATTACAAAATTATCTCGCATGTTCACGCAAAAAATGATATGATATTTTGTATCTTTATTTACTCGTTCAATGATTTTAAACAAAAGGAGATTATGACTATGCCTGCCTATGCAAATCGTGTGAAAAACATGCAAGACAGTGCCCTGTATATGCGCGGCCTGTTCGGCGGAATGACCAATCCCGACATCATTTCTTTTGGCGGAGGCGCGCCCGCTCCGCAGGCGTTGCCTGCAGATATTCTTCATTCCATCGCAAACGAGGTTTTAAAAAGCGATGCCCGCGGATGCGAAGCCTTGCAATACAGCAACACCATGGGTCTTAAAGACCTTCGTCAAGCCGTGGTCAGCGAGTTGCTTGCTCCCTCCGGTGTCGAGGCCGATGTTGACAACGTGCTCATCGTCACAGGCGGCTTGGAGACCATGAACCTGCTTTGCCAGGTCTATATCAATCCCGGCGATGTCATTTTGGTGGAAAGCCCCGCTTTTATTCACTGTATTGATATTTTTAACATGTTTGAGGCCAAGTCCATTCCCTGCGAGTGCGACGATATTGGCCTTGTCATGGAAGACGTGGAAGCAAAGATCAAACAATATCAGCCAAAAATCATCTATACCGTACCAACCTTTCACAACCCCACAGGCAAAACCTTAACGACCGAGCGGCGCAAACGCCTTGCCGAGTTGGGCAGTGAGTATGATGTGATTATTTTGGAAGACGACCCTTACCGTGACATTCGATACAGCGGCGAGACGCTGCCTACCATTAAATCCTTCGATAAAACCGGTCACACCGTTATGGCCAACAGCTTTTCGAAAATGTTTTCCCCCGGCAGCCGACTGGGCTATGCCGTTGCGCGAAAAGATTTGATTTTGCTGTTGATGGATGCCAAAATTGCCACAAATTCACACACTTCCTCTCTGGATCAAGTGCTGTGCGCCGAATTTTTCAAAAGAGGCTATTACCGCGATCATCATCAAAAAATCTGCGATTTATACCGCCAACGCCGCGACATCATGCTCGAATGCATCGATAAATATTTTCCGCAAGGCACAAAACGCACTTACCCTGACGGCGGATTTTATATTTGGGTGGAGTTGCCCGGCGGACTCGACAGTGGACAGCTGCTCGCTGAGGCCGAAAAGAAAAACATCTCTTATCTGGCGGGCGAAAGCTGGTTTGTCGGAGAAAAAAATGTCGGCAGCAACACGATGCGGCTCAACTTTGCCAATGCCAAAGAAGAAAACATTCGCTATGGCATCAAAACACTGGGTCAGTTGTTCACGGAAAAGCTGAAGTAAATATTTAAAAAAAGAAGACTATAGTCTTCTTTTTTATGCCGCAAATCACTTGATTGCCATCGGTGAGTGAAGAGTATTCTTTATTTCTTTCTCAACGGCTTGTATCAGTGGTGCGATGTTTCTTTTATCTGTAAAATCAGCAGGCTTTTCAAAGGCGTTGAGCATCCCCGCTTCATCTTCCGACAAACTTTTTTTATATTTCAGACGCATCTTTAAGAGCGACATGAGCGCTTTGTCTGTTGCAGGCAATTTTTCATAGCAAAACCCTCCGCGAAAATAATAAAATCGAACTCGCTTTTGCTCTTCGTGTGTAAAATTCGCACGAAAGATTTTATCCATATCTTCCTGTCGCGGCGGCGTAGCACCGCAGGCAAAGATGTGCACATGTTTACCCCGCAACCAGCCTTTGTTTTTTGTGATCGCCTTTAGTCCGTTGATGTGCAAAGCATAGACACCCCCGCCAAATATCACCGTTTCATAATACATCAGATAATCCGTATCAAACATATCCGCTCGGGCAATGCGACAATCCAGCTCATCGGCAATCCACCGGGCATATTTTTTACTGTAACCGGTTTTGGATGCATACAAAACGAGAATTTTTTCATTCATTACGCAATTTTTTCCTTTCACATTGATCGGCCGACTTTTGTGTTCTTGTATTTGATTTCAGTCTATCCTTGCTTTTTTTGCAGGTCAAGTAAACTTCTTGTAAATGAAAAAGACGCCCTTGAAAAAGGTCGCCTTCTCTATATCATTTCCACATACATTCTATCCAATCCATCCTTTTTATGGCTGCTTTTTTTCGTCGCGGCGCATGATATACCTGGGCTTGATGCGAATTGTTTTTCTGTCTGCCCAATGCCCTTGTTCAAGGCTGCTGCCTGCCATTGTCGATTTGTTTGTCGAGACTCCATGCAGCGCTTGTGTTGACGCACCTGCGTATCGGCACCTTCCTTTTTTATACACACTTCTGTATGTTGCGATGACTTCCGCGCCCACCATAATGAGCACGGCACTGATAAACAGCCACAGCAACAAAACAATAATTGCGCCGATGGAACCGTAGGTGTTGGCATAATTGCTGAAATTAGCAACGTAAATTTTAAACAATTTTGAGAGTCCCACCCAACCCAATGCGGCAACGATACTGCCTAAAAATGCTTGCCGTACGGTGATTTTTTCTCCCTTTCGAAACTTCGGAGCAAATTTATAAAACAGCGCAAAGCCAATCAGCATGGAGCCCAGGGGCAAAATCAATTTTACGCTGTTCCATATGCTTTCAACCCATTGATTATAGCCCAGCCATTCAAAAATTTTCGATAAAAGAAAATCTCCGAACACTTGCCCCAAAAGCGTAATAATAATCAACGCCGCCAGCAAAATCGTGTAAAAAACCGAAATCATACGTCCGATGATCAAATTGCGCCCTTCTTCAATGTCAAAGGCGCGATGAATCGCTTTAATTAAGTTTGCCGTTCCGCTTGAGCCTGCCCATAAAGCAAGCACCAAAGAAAGCGAAAGCACCGTTCCGCTTCGCAGCGAAACAATATCCATAATCACAGGATAGACCATATTACTCGCCTGTGCAGGCAGCACAGACAACAGCGTTGTGAGCACATCTTCTTGCCCGAGGCTTGTAAAGGTCAAAAGCGAAAGCAGAAAAATAAGGAACGGAAAAAAACTCATAATCAGATAATAGGCCAACTGCGCACCCGTTGCCGCCACATTGTCTTCGCCAAAACGCCTGAAAAATTCTTTCAAAAATAAATAACTTTTTTTATCGCCGTATTTTTGTGCTATTTTGCTTCGTGTTTTTTGAATCATTTCGCATCCTTTCTTGCATATTTTTTACACTTCATGCATCTTTGATATTGTGAGGCGTTTTATTTCGTTTCTTTCATTTTTTTAATGCTTTCAATGTCAAAGGTATACTTTTTATTGCAAAAGTGACATTGAATTTCCACATCCTTTTTTTCTTTTGCAATTTCTTCGATTTCCTTTTCATCCAGTGCCATTAACATACTCTCCACACGTTGCCTGCTGCAATCACAGTAATAGCGCGGTTGCAGTCTGCGGTTGATGTCGTAATCATATGCCCCGTCTGCAAAAATAGTGTGGATGATGTCTTCGGGTTGCATTTTCTTTTTTAACAATTCCGTCACGTTGGGCATTTGTCGTGTTTTTTTCTCCAAATAGTCAATCATCTCTTCCGGGCAATTGGGCATCAACTGCAAAATATATCCCCCCGCATGCTCAACCACCCCTTGTGTGTCCACATACACCCCCAGGGCACAAACCGTAGGCACCTGCTCGCTTAAGGCGTAATAATAAGCAATGTCTTCTGCGATTTCCGAGCTGACCAATTTGACCGTGCTGTTATAGGGCTCGCTGTAACCCGTATCCTTAATCACCGTAAGGCTGCCTTCTCCCACAGCTTTTGCCACATCCAGCTTGCCCGCAACATTAATAAGCACCTCAATACCCGGATTCAATATATCGCATTTTGCCTGTCCGCTGTTGCCTGCGGTCACAACCATCTGGCCAATGGGTCCATCTCCTTTTGCAATCAGCGTCAGGCGATCCGTCTCATTCTTCATCATTGCACCCATCAAAACAGCCGCTGTAATGAGTCGGCCTCCGGCTGCTGCCGCAGTGGGTGTCGCCAAGTGAATGCGGCGAAACTCCTCCACCATGGCAGAGCTGTCCGCACACAAAAACCGTACGGGAAAATCTTTTAATTGTCCGTGTATTAATGTATCTTTTTTCATATCTTCTCCTTTGTGATTTGAATCAGCTTAACGGGAGCGCTTTTGCCCGATAAAATGCTGACGTCTGTTTTTTTTACATCAAACTCCTTTGCCAAAAAAGCACAAATAGCTGTATTGGCTTTGCCCTTTTCCGCCACTTGCGCCACTGCCAATTTGATGGTATTGTCCGACATCAAATCTTTAAAAGCCGTTTTTTCGGCTTTGGCAATGACCTTAATTTTAAAAATAACCTTGCCGTTTTTTTGCAATTCACTTTTATATTTTTCCAGTAATTCTTTCATTATACCTGCCCCAATCGCTGTCTCAGTCTTTTTTTTCAAATATCACCCGATATTGGGATTGCTTTTCTTTCATTTATGCATTATATAATTATCAATAAGAAAAATAAAGGAGGACCTCGTCCATGCCTGTTAAAATTCTCGCAGACAGCGCAGCAGATCTCACAAAAGAAATTATCAAACAACACAATATTACGGTTGTGCCGCTTGTCATTTTGAGCGACTCCCATGAATATTTGGACGGAATTGATATTTCGCCGAAAAAAGTTTTTGATGAAATGCGTGCAGGAAAAATATTCACCACAGCGCAAGTGCCCGTCAGCAAATTTTTGGAAATATTTACCGAAATGGCGAAAAACAACGAAGAGTGTTTTTATCCCGCTTTTTCTTCCCAACTTTCCGGCACTTATAATGCCGCCGTTACCGCATTGCAAGAAGTTAAGCAGACCTATCCCGATGTGAAAATCGAAATCATTGACACACTCTGTGCCTCGGTAGGACTTGGTCACGTGGTGGAAAAAGCCGCGGAATTAGCCGAGCGCGGCATGAGTGCCAAAGAAATGGTTCCCTTCATGACGGCATATGCTCACGAAATGGTGCATGTGTTCTCCGTAGAAAAATTAGAATCCCTCTATCGCGGGGGACGCGTATCCAAAGCCGCCGCTTTCATCGGAGACACCTTGGGCATTCGACCTATTCTTACCGTCATCGACGGCAAATTAATCCCCGTGCAAAAGATTCGCGGTGAAAAGAAATTGTTTCAAGCCATGCTGGATTTGATCGAAGAAAAAGCAGGCAACGACCTCACCCATAAGCTCATCAGCGTTATGCACGCAGACAACCTGGAGGGTGCAAAAAAATTAAAAGCGCTTCTCGAAGCGCGATTCGGCTGCAAAAATATTCGCTTTATGTGGCTCGGTGCCATGATTGGCGCCCATGCCGGCCCCGGTACGCTATCCATCTTTGTAGAAGGCAAAAACGCTCCGCAACTTCCTTAATGCTGTTTGAAAATGATTTGATTGCAGCGTAAATTTTTTACAGATTTTATATTATTTGTAAATCATTTACGCTGTTTTTATGTATAATAGATTCATATTCAACCTGTTTTTGTCAGCATATGTGTCGAAAAAAGGAGTCCATAACATGAATACCCTCGATAACAACCGCACCTCCCCTCAAAAAAAGCGACCTTTCCGCAATTTTATCTTGCTGCTTATTTTTGCTGTTTTTGTCAGTGCTTCAACTTTATTTGGTCTGTTTTTTCTCACCGGCAAAGGCATCATCTCCATGCCCGCACAATACACACAGCAAAATAAGGTAACGGTTTTGCAAAACGAACCCGCCGCTGCCCAAAATACCTCACAGGTGGTTTTGGGCCAGCAGTTGTCGTTGCAGGCCACAGCCAAGAAAGTCATTCCTTCCGTTGTGGGCGTGTTAACTTATTATGACACCTCCATCATCGGAGAAGGCTCAGGCGTCGTGCTCACCGCAGACGGCTACATCATCACCAACACACACGTCATCTCAAACGGCAACTACTTTGAAGTGGTGCTCTATGACGGCAAGTCTTATTCTGCCCGACTGATTGGCTCAGACATCGCCACCGACATCGCGCTACTTAAAGTGGGTGATGCGCACAATTTTATCGCCGCTGAGTTTGCCAGCGGCACCGAAACCACCGTAGGCGACATTGTCTTGGCGATCGGCAACCCCGGCGGCGTTGCTTTTAACAGCAGCACCACCATGGGCATTATCTCCGCAACCAATCGCTCCATTACCACACCCGGCGGATATATCATCTCCTGCATTCAAACCGATGCCGCCATCAGCCCCGGCAACTCCGGCGGTGCATTGGTCAACACCTACGGCCAAGTCATTGGCATCAACTCCTCAAAAATCGTGTCCCAGGGCTTTGAAGGACTGGGCTTTGCCATCACCAGCCAAGAGGCACTGACCATTGCCAAAGACTTGCAAGAATACGGCTATGTACAAAACCGAGCCGCTCTTGGCATCACCTATCAAATGATTGATCAGGCCACTTCTTCATTCTACAAGCTGCCCACAGGCGTCTACATTCAAACCATCTCCAACAAAAGCCTGGACAACGCAGGCATCAAACCGGGAGATATTATCACGCATATCGATAAAATTAAAATCGCACAAGTGACCGATTTAACCTCTCTGTTGATGAAGAAAAAACCGGGTGATACCATTGAACTTGAAATTTATCGCAGTGACGACGACACCACGTTTTCCGCAGCGGTTACGTTGATAGAAAGTAAATAAACCAATGTATGCTCCATGAATTTTTGTAAAAACATGCCTTTTGCGCAGAATAAAACGGGTATTGCATATTCGTTGTATTTGCGCTAAATTACCGCACCCTTTGGACACGCAGATAAAATATAGCCGGTCGGGAAAGTTTGAATGATGCGGTAGGCAGTAATCTTTTACGATTCATTAATAAAAATCAACATACACACCCAAGGGCGGCACAATATGCGCCGCTCTTGCTTTTTCATCGGCAGATGCAAACATCTTTGCCCGTTATTGCATTCTTTCGGCAATTGCGCTAAGATAGCACTGTGACTATCCGATTAAAAACGATATCGGCATCGGATTTTGTTTCATCCTCTCACAAAAAAATTTATATCCCAAAAAAGGAAATTGATTGATGAAGAAGTTCTTTACAGGCATTTTGACTTATTTAAAAGATTGGCGCAACTGGCTGAGCCACGGCTTGATGGGAATTGCTCTATTGATTTTAGCCATTTGGGTGCCTGTCGCCCTTTGGATTAAACTGATTTTCATCGGTTGCTTGATTTGTTTTAATATCCTGCGTATGCGCCATGCTGCCATGCGCAAAAAAAGAGTGCCTTCCAACGAAAACAACACCGAGGTTGCTTTGAAACAACAATAAGAATATATTTCGTTTCATTATAAGAGCCCCGTAAAAAATTACGGGGCTCTTTGTATCAGTAAAGTAATGTGTTATTTTACTATGTCTTTCAAATTTTTCGCAACGCGGAATGCCGGAATGTTTGCTGCGGGGATCATCATTTTTTCTCCGGTTCGAGGATTTCTTCCTTCCTTCGCTTTTCTTTCTCTTACCTGGAATGTTCCCAATGCGGGAATCGTCAGTTTTTCACCCTTTTTCAATTCTTCGCCTACTACTTCAATCAATGCATTCAGCATTCTTTCTGCGTCAACCTTTTTCACGTTGGATTTTTCTGCAATCGCAGCAATCAACTCATTTTTTTTCATCTTTGGTTTTCTCCTTTAGTATTTTTTTAGCTTTTTCCCAATATAAATCCGCTTTTTCCATATTTAATGCTTTCAAATCATATCCGTCGGATAGTGCCAGCTGTTCAACAACAGAAAAGCGGTTAAGAAACTTTTGTGACGTTCTTTTTAATGCGTCTTCGCTGTCAATTTTCAAAAATCTCGCTATATTGACAATCGAAAACAGCAAGTCTCCGATTTCTTCCGTTCGTCTTGCCTTTTCTTCTTGCTGTTGAACGGATGAAATAAATTCTTCGGTCTCTTCTCTTAATTTAGCATATATTTGTTCCACACAGTCAAAGTCAAATCCTGCTCTGCCTGCCTTGTCTTGCAAGCGGTTTGCATAGAGCAGTGCCGGCAAGGCCTTGGGTATCGCCTCCAGGCTTTGGCTCACGTTTTGCTGACCTTTTTCCTTGCGCTTAATTTCTTCCCAAGCATCTTTGACTTCTTCGGCCTCAAGATCTCTTTTGTCTCCAAATATATGCGGATGTCTCGTCATCATTTTTTTGTTGATGCCTTCATGCACATCCCGAATGTCAAAGAACTCTTCTTCTCTGGCGATATTTGCATGAAAATAAATCTGCAGCAGCACATCGCCCAACTCTTCGCACAATGCCTCAAAATCCTGCGCATCAATGGCGTCAATTACTTCATAGCATTCTTCGATCAAATATTTTTTTAAACTTTGATGGTCTTGTGCTCGGTCCCAATTGCAGCCACCTTCTCCGCGCAGCGCCTTCATAATATGCGCCAAACTGCGGCAGTCACGCAAATTTATATCCTCTGTGGGCAAAATGAAAAGGCTGGTCATATGGTCATATTCAAAGATGCGATCCATCTCTTGCACGTTTGTCCAAACAACCTGTGCCTGTGCCTCGCCGCCTTCTTTAATGATGCACACGGGCTGCTTTGCGGTATAATATTCCAACAATTTCAGCTTTACTTCAGAGGCAATAAATCGGTCGTATACCTGAGAAATAAGCAGGGTGCTTTTGGCATCCAAATCATCTGTCTCAAAAGTCAGTGCATCCAAAAGTTTCACATTTTCCGCCGCGTTTTTTTGCATCGTTGCAAAAATAGCATCCACGAAGCTCACCGAGGGCAAAATTTCAACGGAAATATTCTTTTGCCGTGCTTTTTGAACAATGAGCTCCACACTTTTCTCTGCGAAAACAGCGCTGCCCGATACGAGATACATTATAGCATGTTTCTCTGCGCATGCAATTATTTCGTCGGAAATTTTTTCGTACACGTCTTCAAAATACGCATATTCTTGATAAAATGCATCAAAACTGACCAAATCGGGACGCAGTTTTCGTATTTCTGTAGCACTCTTGTGTATTTCGGTGCGCAAAAATACCTTCTCCGCCGCCAACAGCGCCTTATATGTCTTTAGTGTCATATGGTCAATGGAGGCCGTTCCCATGCCGCCGATGATGATGTTTTTCATTTATTTACGCCTCCTGCGCAGCAAGCTGCGCATCTCTTCTTTGCTCAGTGCTCCCGTCAATACAATAGCTGCAAGATATATCACAACGCCTAAGGCAATGGCTGCAAGCACCGCAAAATTACTGCCCAGCAACGGACGCAAAAATCCATAGGTTACATAAGCGAATACACCCATAATCAAGCTTGCCAGGGCGGGTTTGATGATCGCATTTTTTTTGTCCATTTTAAAACGAATATATTTTTTTACTGAGGCATAGTTCAAAGCGACAATGACAATTTCCGCCACATAGGTGGCAATGATCAAGCCGTAAATATGAAGGGACGGTTTGGAAATCAGCGTGATGTTGAGTATCAATTTAATAACGCCGCCAATCGCAAGGTTGCGAATGGGCAAGACCATTCTGCCAAGGCCTTGCAGCACCGCCTGCAGCACGATAAACAGCACGGTGGTAATACAGGTAAATGACAAATACATCATCAATTCGCCGCCGCCGGAAGTGGCACCGAAAAGCAGTTGAATAATCGGCGTGGCAAGCACAAAGAGACCCACCGCTGCGGGAAACGTCACAATCGATACCGTTCGCAGCGCTGAAGAGGTTTTTTCTCCCAGCTCGCCTTCGTTTTTCGTGGCAAGCGATTCGCTGATAGCCGGAACCAGCGCTGCGGCAAGCCCCACACCCAAAAGCATCGGTACATTGATAACGGTCTGCACCTTTTGAGAAAGCTGTCCCCATATTTCTGTTGCCGTCACAATATCAATACCCGCATTTTGCAGACTGCGCGCCACGGTCACCGAGTTAATCATATTCATCAGCGACACCACTATCGAAGCAAAGGATGCGGGTATGGCAATGACAAACAGCGTCTTAATCGTCTCTTGCACTCTCTCGCTGTATCCGCTGCCCAAGCGAGCCGGAATAACGATGTTTTTCTTTTTATAATAAGCGTATATTGCACTGACCAACAGACTACCGCCCACTGCCCCGGCCACAGCGCCAAAGGCTGCGCCCCCCGCCGCCCAGGCCACCCCTTTTGTCTTTAAAAAATAGACCGCCAAAACCAATCCCACCACGACGCGGAAAACCGATTCCACAATTTGCGAAAGTGCCGTGGGCACCATGGTTTGCAGTCCCTGAAAATAGCCGCGATAGGTAGCCATATACGAGACAAACAACGGCGTCAACGACAAACCGATAATCGAATAATAGGTCTCTTCGGGCCAACCCAAGGCATGAATCAACGGTTTTGCAAAAACAATAAGCAACAGACTGCAAAGTAACCCCACGCCAATAAGAACCACCAAGGACACGCGAAATATTTGATGCGTGTGGTCACTGCGCCCAAGACTTACGCTTTCACTGGTCATTTTTGAAATTGCCAAGGGCAAGCCGATAACGGACAGCGACACAAAGAAAGAATAAATCGGATAGGGATAGCCATAAAGCCCCATGCCATAATCGCCGATGATGCGAGCAAGGGGAATTTTGAAAAAGATTCCCAAAAACCTGGCAAAGATGCTGCAGGCGGTTAATATGAGAGCGCCTCTGATATAAGAAGGCCTCTGCTTTGTCTCATTCATATTGATTTCCTTATATAAAAAAGCCATTTGCGATCGTATTCTTTGGCAAAATGTTCGCATAATATCATATCACAATTTTGATATATTCCAACGCAATTTTTCATTTTATGCTAAATCCCACGCACCGCAAAATCAAAATCGCATTGAATACGCAATTTTTTTTCGTTATAATGCTTCATAGTCTATATCACGGGGCGCTGATATGAAACTTAGCCTACCACTTGTTTTTTCGGACATTTTTCATCAATTAAAACAACACGGTCTGTCTTGCTATCTGACAGGGTCTAACTTACTGCGCGCAGCCTATGGCATGCCTGTTAAGCCACCTTTTCAAATAATCACCGCATCCCCGATTGATTCGGTGAAAAAAGCACTCTCGCAGCAAGACTATTGCTTTATTGCAGACAACAAACGCTCCCCAATGCAGGCAGACGCCCTTGATTTTTTGTATGTTTCCGACATTGAAAGCTACTTGCAACATCAGCCTTTTGGCGTTTTGGGACTTGCTGTCGATATAAGCGGAGAGATACTCTCCTCCAAACAGTGTCTGACCGACCTTGAACAAAACACCATTCGTTGCCAAATCGACCCGCAAACATGCCTTGAACTTCACCCGCTCAGCAAACTCACATCGCTGCGCCTTGTTGCACAATTTGAAAACTTGTCTCTGGACGAATCTCTCTATGAGGCTATCCGAAAAAACCCTTCCCTCAGCGGCTGCGCCAAAGCCGACATTGCCTGGGAAATAAACCAACTGTTGGTCGGCAACAATGCCTCCGCAGCCCTGATGCTCATGGCGCAGTTGCACCTGCTGGATGAGATTTTTCCCGATTTGGCGGCCTGTGTCGGCATCACTCAAAACGAATACCACAGCAAAGATGTCTACGGGCACACCGTTGATGTCGTTGACCAAATGCCTCAAGAACACCTGGCGCTGCGCATGGCGGCGCTGTTTCACGATGTGTGCAAGCCCCAATGCAAACAAATCCTTGACGGCAAAATCCGTTTTCCGCGCCATGCCTTGTTTTCGGCTGATTTGTGCGCCAAAACACTGCATGAATACGGATATGCTGGCGCATTTTCCGATAAAGTGCATCAACTGATCCGCTATCACATGAAAAAACAAATTTTAAGCGACGACGAGCTCATTGCCATTTTGCACACCTGCGGCCCGCAAACCGCAAGAGAGATTTTTTTGCTGCAATTGGGCGATAATGCCACCACAACCTACGCATACCGTGAAGGCATGTATCACAATCAGCAGCGCACCAATGAACTCATCGCAAAAATGTATCCGCAATCTTTACCCGATAACAAAAAATAAATTTTCGCAGGAGTCACTATGCCCACCAAACCTACTTCTCATCGATATATCAGAGAAAATATCGCCCGCTATGACTTTCATTTCAAAAAAGAGCTGGGGCAAAATTTTTTAACCGACGACAATATCATTCGCAATATTATTGCCGCATCCAATATCACCGCCGAAGATGTCGTGCTTGAAATCGGGCCGGGTATGGGCAGTCTCACTTATTTTTTACTCGAATCCTGCAAAAGGTTAGCGGTTGTGGAAAAAGACCGCATTTTGGTTAAAATATTGCAAGATAACTTTTGCGATATCTCTCAGCTGACCATTATCAATGACGATATTTTAACCTTTGATTTTGACCGTCTTGCCGATATTTTTCAAACGAAACAAAAAATCAAAGTCATCTCCAACCTCCCCTACAGCATCACCAGCGCTGCCATCATGAGGCTGCTTACCCACAGCAGTGCCTTTGACACCTTGACACTGATGATGCAAAAGGAGGTCGCCCATCGTTTGCTGGCTCTGCCTTCCACCAAGGACTACGGCTCTCTAACACTTGCTGTTGGATATTATGCGGAGTGCAGCGCCCTTTTTCAAGTTCCCTCTCAGGTGTTTTTTCCTCGACCTACGGTGGATTCCACCGTGGTGCTGCTCAAGTTGCGCACCAAGCCGCCTGTAGAAACCATAGATGAAGCAAGCATGTTTGCCTTGATTCGCGCAGCTTTTTCCACACGGCGCAAAACCCTTGTCAATGCGCTCTCCAATCAGTTGCAACTGGATAAAGAAGCCATCGCAGGTGCCTTAAACGCGTTAAATATCGATACGCGCATTCGCGGCGAGGCATTGACGCTGGCACAGTTTGCCGCTTTAAATGACCTTTTATATGACAAAATAAAAAAATAAGATAATTTCTTTACAAATACCAAAAATATAGTATAATAAATTTTACGCGAGAGTGGCGGAACTGGCAGACGCGCAGGATTCAGGTTCCTGTGAGCAATTTAGCTTGTGTGGGTTCAAATCCCGTCTCTCGCACCAATATGAATGCACTTTTCTGATTCGGAAAGGTGCATTCGCCTTTTTTACGGTAGCTTTTTCAACGGTAGTTCTTTTATTTTTGTACTGCCAAAAATTAAATTTCTTCAAAAAAAAGAAACACCGCATGGCGCGGTGTTTCTTTGGTTCAACCATTTGTTACTTTAGCTTTTTACGATGTAGACAGAGCACTCAGAGTGGTTTAACACCCTCGAAGATACGGATCCCAGGAAAATTTTTGAAAATGTTCCCAAACCTCTATGACCCATAATAATCAGATCCGCTCCGATTTCTGATGCATAGTGGAGTATTTCCGTGCCGGGATCTCCCTTGCGGGTCACCGCCACAACGTTCGGATAATCTGCCAACAATGCTTTTGCGTCCGTCAATGTTTCTTCGGCCAACTGTTGATTGGTATCGTCCACGTGGGGGCTGAGAATATAGCCTTCCACAGGCACAATACCGGGAACCACGGTTATAATGTGAATTTCTTTTCCCTCAAGCAGACCTTCTTCGATCCCTTTTAGAATCGCATTTTTTGATGGTTCTGAACCGTCAACAGGCAGCAATACTTTCATCATAACTTCCCTCCTCCTATTGTCCGAAAACAATATTTTATTTTTACTTATCTTAAGTATATCTTAGATAACAAGGCGTGTCAAATCAGCTCCTGTCCACACAAGTGTGCCCATTGGCTGCATTGCAGGCTACAGAGTTTGTTATTCTCCCTCTTTAACGATCAATACGGAGCTTTTGGCTTGAGACAACACTTTGGATGAGACCGAACCCAGCAGCGTTTTGCTGAAAGCACCCAGTCCTCTGTTGCCCATGATAATCAAATCCGCTTTGATTTTATCCGCATATTCCAAAATTTCTTTTGCCGCATCACCCTTTGCGCAGTCTGTGGTTACTTCAACATTGTATCTTTTAAAAATACCTTTAGCTTCTTCCAGTGTTTGTTTTGCATGCTTTTCAAAGCTTTCGTCCACGTGCTCAATGACATCGGGATTGATGTGATAGCCGCGTCCCGTTATTTTATCGGGAATGGCAACAAAGACATGCACGTCGTTACCCGTGAGCAATCCTCTCTCCAAACTTCTGATCATCGCATTTTTTGATGAATTCGAACCGTCTATCGGCATTAATATTTTCATGCTTTCTCCTCCAGTTTTTAATAAAAACAGTGCTTTTGCTAATGATAATGTGATTTCCAATAAAAGTCAATTTATTTTCCGCATTCAAGCCGACAAAAAACCGCCGAAAATCGGCGGCAATGCATTAATAATTTTTCTTTTTCATAATCAGCACAGGACACTGTGCGTGCTGCAAAATTTTGATGGATACCGAGCCCAACAGCATACTGCCCAAAGCGCCTCTGCCCCTGGTGCCCATCATAATAAAGTCTGCCTCTATCGTTTTGGCATAGTCCAATATGTTTTCCGCCGCGTCCCCTACCCTAAACACCCCGCTTATTTGCCTATTCGGGTCAAACAGTCCCTTTGCCTGCTCCAAAATCTCGCTGCCCGCCTTGGCTTGTGCATCTAATATTTGTTGCACCACGTCATCACTCAAGTAACTGTCCCGCCCTGCGGCAGTGCCTTCCACCACTGTGATGAGGTGCACTTCTTTCTCCTCCAAAAATCCTTCCTCAAGCGCTGTAACAATCGCTTCCTTTGCATATGTCGAACCGTCCACGGGTATTAATACTTTCATGACGCCTTCCTCCTTTTCTGTTGACACTATCATACGCCCAACGGCAATTTCTGTCAACCAACCGCAAAAGTATAAAATTTTTATCCTTTTTGTCCCTTCCCTGCAAACCCTCCGCACCTCATGCATCAAGCAACAAAACCGTTTTTTATTGTCTCTCCATGCCACACAGCTCCGTTCAGCTCTGTCATGCCCTCCATTGAAGGTTCCTGCAAGGCAAATACCATTGTTTTAGCTTCAACATAGGTTTTTATGGTATACTATAAGCAAATATCATATCACTATTAGGAGGTAGCTATGAACAAATACAAAAAAATAACAGTGATATTGTTGGTGCTGTTAATGGCCTTGTCGGTGGTGGGCTGTTCTTCCGGCAAATCCGAGGTCTATGATAACGGCGTCATCTCCGTTACCGTACCCAAGGGCTGGATGGTCTATGAGTCTAAAAACAGCAATAACGAGGTCGTAAAAACCAATTTATCTGTTGTCAAAACCACCGATAAATCTAAAATTATGGACTCGCCCATGGTCACCATTTCCTATGCAGGGGCCGATAAAACATTATACCCTGTTACCAAAGACTTTTACGAAGATACCGAAGATCTCGCCGTCTGGGAAATTGGCGGCAAAAAATTTGAAGGTTTCAAAGGCACGTCCTTCGGTGCAGAGATGCTTTATTATTTTGCCGTGGACGGTGATAAAGAGTACCAAGTTGTGGTTTGGCCCAATATGAAAAACGGCACGATCTCCCTTGAAGACGAAGATGTAAAAACGATCGTTGAAAGCTTGACAGGCAAATAAACCCTTGTATATTTTGTGCAAGAATTCGCCTTGCAACGCACACGTATGAACGAAACGATTCATCCTAATTCCTCAAGCAGTCACAACCCCCATGCAACATAGTATGTTGCCTTGGGGGTTCTTTTTTTATTCTTTACAGCTGTTCATTTTTGTTTTTTCGCTCTCCCATTTTTTCTGTTTCAATAAAGGATAATTGCGCGAGATATTTTGATGTAATCTGTTTTTGAACCCTAATTTTATAGATACCCTCAAAACTCTCTTTTATTCACACCGCCCTCGTTGTCATTTTTTACACGCTCAAAAAAATCTTCTACCCTTGACACCTATTTAAAAATAGTATATGTTTATATGCAGAGTGCAAACGCACGAAGGGGTATACCACCACGGGTATAAATTTCCTTCGTGCGTTTTTTGTTATCAAAGGCAGGTGAACAGCTTGATTATTGTCAACGGAAACAAACGCGTCTATGAAGAAAATCTCTCTTTTGCCGACTATTTGCAAAACGAGGGCTATAGGCTTTCCAAAATTGCAGTGGAGTGCAACGGAGAAATTGTCCCAAGATCTCATTATGCGCAAAGGCTTATACAGCGCGGAGACTGCATTGAAATCGTGCACTTTGTGGGCGGGGGCTGAGCGTGTATATCAAAGTAAACAACCACGTTCGTCCACTGTCTGAGACAAACACCACCCTTGCGGATATTATGGGCGATTTTTGTGTCAACGGTTCTGACTTCATCGCCCTTGTCAACGGCACTGCCGCCAAAGCTCATCGATTGCTGAAACCCGGCGACGAAATTTTTTTCGTTCCCAAAACCGACTTTGTCGACAAAGAAACTTGGCAAGCCATGATGCGTACGCGCTACACGCCTGCGGTTTATGAAAAAATTGCCGCCGCACGGGTGGGCATTGCAGGCTTGGGCGGATTGGGTTCCAATATCGCCATCATGCTTGGGCGCGCAGGCGTGGGTCATTTGCATTTAATCGATTTTGACAAAGTGGATGTCAGCAACTTAAACCGCCAACACTATAGCATTGCGCAATTGGGTATGTATAAAACCGCTGCCACGGCGCAAAATATCCGTGCCGTTAATCCCTATATTGCACTGAGGGAAGACACAGCAACGGTAGATGCGACCAACATCGACACGCTGTTTTTAGAGGACGATATCATCTGCGAAGCTTTTGACGATGCCCAAAGCAAAGCACTGCTCGTCAACACGCTGTTGGAAAAACAACCGCAAAAAAAAATAATTGCCGCCTCGGGCATGGCCGGCTATGAAAGCAGCAATGCCATTCAAACAAACAAAATCACCGACCATTTCTACCTGTGCGGTGACAAAATTACCGAAGCAAAAGAAGGCTGCAGTCTCATGGCCCCACGAGTTATGATTTGTGCCGCACACCAAGCCAATATGGCGTTGCGACTGATATTAGACAAAAAAGAAACATGAAAAGGAGTGTATTGTTATGAACCGACACGAAGACAAACTGATTTTGGGCGGTAAGGAATTTACTTCCCGCTTTATTTTAGGCTCCGGCAAATTTGACATGGAGCTCATAAAGGCCGCCATCACCCACGCAGATGCTCAAATTATCACACTGGCCCTGCGCCGTGCCAACAACGCAAAGGGTGCCAGTATTTTGGACTATATCCCCGAGGGCATCACCTTGCTGCCCAACACCTCCGGCGCACGCAATGCACAGGAAGCTGTGCGCATTGCGCGCCTTGCGCGCGAAATGGGGTGCGGCGACTTTGTTAAAATCGAAGTCATCCGCGATTCCAAATATCTATTTCCCGACAACCATGAAACCATCAAGGCCACGGAAATCTTGGCAAACGAAGGCTTTATTGTCCTGCCCTATATGTATCCCGACTTAAATGCGGCAAGGGATATGGCCCTGGCAGGCGCTGCGGCCATCATGCCTCTGGGCTCGCCCATCGGCTCCAATAAAGGGCTTTGCACAAAGGAGTTCATTCAAATTTTAATCGACGAAATTGACCTGCCCATTATCGTCGATGCAGGTATCGGCAGACCCTCACAGGCTTGCGAAGCCATGGAAATGGGCGCAGCGGCCATCATGGCCAATACGGCCATTGCCACAGCGGGCGATATTGCGCAAATGGCCAAAGCCTTTTGTCTTGCCATTGACGCCGGCAGAAAGGCCTACTTGTCGGGCCTTGGACGCATCATCCACAAAGGCGCCAGCGCCTCTTCGCCGCACAGGGTTTTTAGAACAACAACCGGAGGCGAAATAATATGTCCTTAAAAGAAACACGCATCAACCACATGCAGTATATGGAGGGCATGGAAATTCTTCACGATTCCACCATCATGCATGAAGTTATTGACGGCATGAATCGAATTGATTTTTCTTCTTACACAGAAAATGATGTCAAGGCCGCGCTGTCCAAACAAGTCCTCAAACCGTTTGATTTCGGCGCCCTATTATCACCGGCGGCAGGAGATTTTCTCGAAGAAATGGCCCTGCGCGCCCAAGAGGAAACACGCAGACATTTCGGCAACTCCATTTATTTGTTTACCCCGCTCTACATTTCTAATTATTGTGAAAATTATTGCATTTACTGTGGATTCAATTCACATAACAAAATCAAACGCGCAAAATTGAATATGGAAGAAATCGAAAAAGAATTGGCGGCCATTGCCAAGGACGGTCTGGAAGATATTCTCATTTTGACCGGAGAAAGCCGAAAGCAATCCGACGTGAACTATATCGGTCAAGCCGCAAAGTTGGCGAGCAAATATTTTAAAACCGTCGGTATTGAAGTATACCCGATGAACACCGACGAATATGCACACTTGCATCAATGCGGCGTGGACTATGTGACGGTTTTTCAGGAAACATATAACGCCGATAAATATGAAACACTGCACTTGGCCGGCCACAAACGCATCTTTCCCTATCGTTTCAACGCCCAGGAGAGAGCGCTGCGCGGTGGCATGCGCGGTGTGTCTTTTGCAGCGCTTTTGGGGCTGGACGATTTTCGCAAAGATGCCTATGCCACGGGGCTGCATGCCTATTTGCTGCAGCGAAATTATCCCCATGCGGAAATTTCCTTTTCCTGCCCGCGTCTGAGACCGATTATCAACAACGACACCATCAATCCCAAAGATGTGCATGAAAAAGAATTGGTGCAAATTATTTGCGCCTATCGTCTGTTTATGCCCTATGCGGGCATTACCGTTTCCACGCGCGAAAGTGCCCATTTTCGAAATCACATTATCCACATTGCGGCAACCAAAATATCCGCAGGCGTCAGCACGGGCATCGGTGAACACCAAGAAGACAGCGAAAAACAGGGCGACGAGCAGTTTGAAATCGCAGATAACCGCAATGTCAAAGAGGTGCTGGCAGCCATTTATGATGCCGGCATGCAGCCTGTTATGAACGACCATGTCTTCCTTTGATATTGTTGTCGTCACCAATCGTCATTTGTGTTGCGAAGATTTTTTAACCCACATACAACGCCTGGCCGCAGCAGGCATTGACGGACTGATTTTGCGGGAGAAGGACTTGGATAAAGACGCCTATGGGCTCCTTGCAAGGCGTGTTATGGCAATTTGTCTGCAATATGATGTATCCTGTTTTTTACATACACATATCGACGTTGCCCAACAATTGCACTGCCCCAATATCCATCTGCCTCTTGCGTTGTTTGAAAGCAACGCCTCCGATTTGTCGGCATTTTCGCAAATCAGCGTATCTGTACACGCCCCACATGAAGCAAAAAAAGCCGAGCGACTCGGCGCTTCTCGCGTGGTGGCGGGACATGTTTTTGAAACAGACTGCAAAAAAACATCCCCGGACGCGGAATAGATTTTCTTCGTGAAGTATGTGAAAATACTTCCCTGCCCGTTTATGCCATCGGCGGCATTACGCCCCAAAATGCACCGCTGATTGCCGACGCAGGCGCAGACGGACTGTGTTTGATGTCGAGTATGATGCTGTCTGCAGCACCGCAAGACATTCTTCGTCTATTGCGTCAAACCATCAACACCCCAAACCACTGATTATTTTATCCTTTTTTGAAAGAACAAAACAGATCACACGAGGTCTGTTTTGTTCTTTCTTTTCGTGCCGTCCATCGCTATAATAGTGGAGAGTTAATAAAATCTTAATCATTTAATCTCTTTTATCTTAATATCCGTTTTCTTACAATGACAATGGAGGAAGTTTATGTATCATATTTTAGTCTGTGATGATGAAAAAGATATTGTTTCGGCCTTAAATATTTATTTGACCGCAGAAGGCTACCACGTTTTGGAGGCCTACGACGGCAGGCAGGCGCTTGCTCTTTTGGAGGAGCACGACATACACCTGATATTGATGGATATTATGATGCCCAACATGAGCGGCATTGCCGCCATCGCCAGGCTGCGTCAAACATGCAACATCCCGGTTATTTTTCTCACGGCCAAAAGCGAAGATACCGACAAAGTTTTGGGACTCAACATCGGCGCAGACGACTATATTACCAAACCCTTTAACCCCGTGGAGCTCATTGCCCGCGTAAAGGCACAGCTCCGCCGCTATACACATTTGGGCGGTCTTGCCAAGGGCGAAAATGTCTTGCGCATCAACGAAATCGAACTCAACGACGAAACCAAAGTCGTTACCATCAGCGGCCAGGCAGTTTTGCTCACGCCCACAGAATACGAGATTTTAAAGCTGCTCATGACCAGCCCGGGCAAAGTTTTTTCTTCTTCTCAGATTTATGCCGATGTATGGAACGACACGGCCTATCGCGCCGAGGGCACCGTTGCGGTGCATATTCGTCATCTGCGCGAAAAAATAGAAATCGACCCCGCCAACCCACGCTATCTCAAGGTGGTATGGGGCCAAGGATATAAAATAGAATAACGAGGTGAATGTCTTGATTCGACCTGTCAACAAAAAAATGCGACCCCTTGCGGTTATTGCCTTTGTACTCTTTTTCTTTTTTGCCGTCTCCAGCGCACTCGGCGTTCTTTATGCGGAGTCCGGCGACTATTACAGCGACCGCCCCATTTCTTATTACAATTCACCGCTGTGCTATTCGGTAACGGACCAATACAGCAATATGGTGTTTGAGCAATATTTTCAAGCAGCGAAAAGCGCTGAGCAGAGCATTCAAAAGCAAAACCTTGTCAAGGATTATGAAAAGATGTTTTCCCCTGAAAACACGAATTTTTTCTTCACGATCACCGACCGCAGCGGCACGGTTGTTTTGTCCAACTATATCGAGCAAACCTATGGCATGAGCCATACAAAAAACTACGGTTTCTTTGCCGAGGACAAATCCGAATATACCCTGCACGCCTTTGTCAAAGACCCCATCAGTGCCGAGGACAACTATGTTGCCTCCCTTGCGACATTTAACTTTTTATATAACATGCGCTACAGCTTCATCGTTCTTCTCATTTTATCGGGTATTGCTTCTGTTTTCTTTTTTGTATACCTCGTTCGCACGGCAGGCTATAGCAAAGATGCACAAGCACCCTCTCTTTCTGCCATAGACCGCATTCCGCTGGATATTTTTATCCTCGGTACAATCGGCTTGTTTTCATTCTTCATCGCTGTCGTCAGCTCTCTGATGCGCTACAACGTCAGTCCGCTTATAGAAGCTGTCGTTTCCGCCTTGGCTTTACTCATTTTTTCATTGTTGTTCCTCGCCATTTGCATGACGCTTTCCGTGCGCATCAAAACAGGCAAATGGTGGAGAAATACTTTGACTTTTTACATTTTAAGATGGATAAAAAGAGTTTTCATGTGGTTAATAAATGCTATAAAGCTCCTTTTGATTGCCATTCCCCTCATATGGAAGGTCGTCTTGGGTACTTCTTTGTTTCTCATCATCGATTTTGTGCTTATTAATATATCCTTTCACAGCATCACAGCCCTGCTCTTATTTGCCCTGTTTAACGGTGCCGTTTTTATTCTTGTCTTAAAAATTGCCTTGCAAATTTATAGACTCAAAGAAGCAAGCAATCACCTCGCCCAAGGGGACTACGACAAAAAAGTGCAATTGTCGCCCATGTTTGCTGCACTGACACAAATCGGCAACAACCTCAACAACATTTCACTGGGCATGCAGCGCGCCGTGGAACAACAACTTAAAGGCGAGCGCCTAAAGGCGGAGCTCATCACTAACGTGTCCCACGATATCAAGACACCCCTTACGTCCATTGTCAATTATGTTGACCTGCTAAAAAAAGAAAATATACAAACCCAACCCGTCGCAGAATATATCGCCGTGCTTGATCGCCAGTCTGCGCGGCTCAAAAAGCTCACGGAAGATGTGCTGGAAGCCTCCAAGGTCTCAACAGGCAATGTTTCGCTCTCCCCCACCAGGCTCAATGTCATCGAACTGCTAAGCCAGTCTTTGGGTGAATACAGCGAAAAGTTCAAAGAAAGTGACCTGACGCTGATCAGCCATTTTCCGTCGACTTCTCCTTATATTTTTGCCGACGGGCGCCTGCTGTGGCGAACCTTTGACAATTTGCTCAACAACATCTGCAAATATGCACAGCCCAAAACCCGTGTCTATGTAGAAGCCGATGCAGATGAACAACATGTGTTGATTACTTTTAAAAACATCTCCACCCAGGCTCTTAACATCAGTTCTGACGAATTGATTGAGCGCTTTGTTCGCGGAGACAGCGCACGCACCACAGAGGGCAGCGGGCTGGGTCTGTCTATCGCCAAAAGCCTTGTCGAGTTGCAGAAGGGAACAATGCAGATACAAATTGACGGTGACTTGTTTAAAGTGCAGCTGTCCTTTGCACTTGTTTGTTAACCGGCTGCAAAGACCGACTGATTTATGACATATCTCAATGAACGCCTTGAACTATCTCAAAAGTTAGCTCAAGGCGTTTTATTAAACCCTGTGTTGAATCACCTTTCATCGCGACAGCTTCACCGAATTGCCCGAAACATTCAACGGCGGATTATTTTCTTCTATGCATCAAAAAACGGCGGTCAAATTTTGCCGCCGTCCGTCGTTGTTCATTATAGCATTAAAACAATCCGCACAAGCTTTTTCTATTTGGGTACATGGCGGATATGGCCGCATTTTTTACAGATTTGTCGTTGGACATTCTCTGATCCGGGCACATTGACCCTGCCTTCTTGCGCGCCGCTTTGCTCATGATAGTCGTGATGAAACCTAGCGTCTTCTATTTTGTCGCTGCTGGGAAAATATTCACACAGCGGTGAGAAGGTTTCTTCATCCAAGGATACGGTTTGCAAATTGTCCAAATCTCCAAATACCACAGGGTGTTTGACACTATCGGCAATAACCAAATGTTCTATCAAACGACATTTTGCAAAGGCCCGTGGGCGAATTCGCTCTGTGCCTTGTGCAATGACCACCGTACCTCTTTTTTTCGGTGGACAGTGCAACAATTTTTTCATGGACTTGTCATATAAAACGCCATCCACCGCCGCATAAATCTCATTGCCTTCTTCTACGACAATTTCTTCCAGCTCCATCTGATCATTTGCGGGAATCATCAAATCCTCTCTGTCAAAGTCCGCGCGCAAAACAAGGCACTGCCCCAAAATATCCTGCGGAATTAAGTTGGAGGTGATGATTTTTTTCACCTTGGGAATGCGAAAAGCCCCCGAATGATACCCTTCAACACTTTTGGGTATCGTCAAAGACTCAATATTGCTGTCCTCAAAGGCAATATAGGCAATGTCCGTTACCCCATCGGGAATATGCACCACGCCGCCGCTGCCGTTATACTTTTCCAAAACCGTTCCGTTTAACAAAAATTCAGGCTGCTGCAATTTGTCCTTCGAGGACTCTGCCGCATCCTTTTTTTTATCTTCAATAAAACGTTCTTCGTTTGCACCGGATTTGTTTTTCTTGCCAAAACCAAATAATTTCACTTTTTTCTCCCAAATCGATACAGGTTGTCTGTGCTGTTTTCAAAGGCTCCACAAGAACTTTTTGATATACACCGTCGGTGAATTAAAAACAGCATTGCATTTATTATATCCCTACCGGCGTCAGAAAGGTAAGTTTTTTTATGATTTCCTAAAAAAAGGCACCTCGTTATAGGCGAAAGCAAAAAAATGCGTTATAATGGAAAAAATATCAAAACGAACGGAATCTCATCATGAATACACCCTTTCAGATCAATATCACCAGCGAAATCGGAAAATTAAAGCATGTGATTTTGCATCGTCCGGATGAAGAAATCAACCATATTGTCCCGCAAAATTTAGGCTTTTCTCTTTTTGACGACACGCCCTATCTAAGCGATATGCAAAAGGAGCATGACGCCTTTGCCGATTTGTTACGACAACACGGTGCAGCGGTACATTATCTTACCGACTTGCTGGGAGATATTTTGAAAAGTCCCGCAACAAAAAAAGAAATTTTAACGTACATTCTCGGCAAAGACATCACAGGCTGCAACTACATCGAAGCCTGCATTTTTGAATACTTGATGAACCTGGACGCGGCTGGCACCGCTCGCTGCTTGATTAAAGGCCTTAGCGTAACCGATGTGGCAAAATTTAAAACACAACCTGTCATCAGCGACTACATGCCCGAAAAATATATGTTTTATCTGTTGCCGCTGCCCAATGCATACTTTATGCGTGACGCTGCCGCCATCATCGGCAACGGCATTTCCGTTCACACCATGAAAAATACCGTGCGCATGCGCGAAAGCCGCATTGCGCGTGCCATTTATGAACATCATCCCCTTTTTAGCGGCAACGTCCCGCTGTGGTATGACAACAACCTGCAAAGCAGCAGCATTGAAGGCGGCGATATCCTCGTGATCAATGACTCTTCTGTTGTCGTGGGGTGCAGTCAGCGAACCGATGCCGCCGCCGTGCAGATTCTTGCGGAAAACCTGTTTTCGCAAAACGACGACATGCGCGCCGTCTACGCCGTTGAACTGCCGAAAATACGCGCATTTATGCATTTGGATACGGTGTTTACGATGATTGACTATGACCAGTTTACCATCTATCCCCTTTTGGATCAAAATATGAACGTGGTAAAAATCATGCGCAGTGCCGGAGGTTGCCCGCAGTTTCAGCGCATGGACAGCCTCAAAGTCGCGCTGTGCGATGCACTGGGTGTGACACACCTGAATTTTATCCAAAGCGGCGGCAATGACCCCGTGGTTGCCGCGCGAGAGCAGTGGAACGACAGCACCAATACCTTTGTCATTGCCCCGGGCGAAGTAATAGCCTATAACCGCAACGAAATCTCCAACGAAATTTTGGCAAAAAATAATATTAAAGTACACACCATCAGAGGTTCTGAGCTGGTTCGCGGCAGGGGCGGCCCCCGCTGCATGACCATGCCCTTGTGCCGTGAAAAAATAAACTAAGGAGTGACAAATTTATGGCATCATCTTTAAAAGGACGCAACCTGTTGACATTGCGAGACTATACCGGCGAAGAAATTCACTACCTGCTTACCTATGCCGAAGAATTAAAAGAAAAGAAAAAACAAGGAATGATAGGCAACACGCTTCAAGGTAAAAATATTGTGTTGCTGTTTGAAAAAACCTCCACGCGCACCCGATGCGCCTTTGAGGTTGCCGCCTATGATGAAGGGGCAAACGTTACGTTTTTATCCAACAGCCAAATGGGCAAAAAAGAATCCCTGCGCGATACGGCAAACGTATTGGGCAGGTTCTATGACGGCATCGAATTTCGCGGCTTTAAGCAAGAAACTGTCGAGGCGCTTGCCAAATACTCAGGTGTTCCCGTTTGGAACGGCCTGACCGATTTGTATCATCCCACCCAGGCATTGGCGGATTTTTTGACGATGAAAGAACACATCGACAAACCTTTTGAAGAAATGAAACTCGTCTACTCCGGAGACGGCCGCAACAACGTCGCCAACTCTTTGTTGATTGCCAGCGCCAAGCTGGGCACGGATTTTGTGGCGCTCTCGCCGCCGGAGTTGATGCCTGATCCCATTTTGGTCGAAGAGATGCAAAAGATTGCAAAGCAGACGGGCAGCACCCTTACGCTGACCAGCGACATAACCGAAGCGATGCTGCACGCCGATGCCGTTTACACCGATATTTGGGTATCCATGGGCGAAGAGGCACAAATCGAAGAGCGCATCAAGCTGCTTGCGCCCTATCAGGTCAATGGGGACATGCTGGCAAAGGCAAAAAACGAGCACATCATTTTTCTGCACTGCCTGCCCGCATTTCATGACCTCAATACGGAATTCGGGCAAATGGTTTATGAAAAATTCGGTCTTAAAGAAATGGAAGTCACCGATGAGGTGTTCTACAGCAGCTGTTCCAAGGTCTTTGATCAGGCGGAAAATCGCATGCATACCATTAAAGCAGTGATGTGCGCCACACTATAACGAAAAAGAGAGGCTAGATTATGCCTGTTTTCGGCATTCGAAAGCCTGAGCGCAGTGTTGTGCTGCGCACGGGCGCATACGGCATTGTCACCAACATCAGCGGCAAGGTGATGATCATCAAAAACAAACTGGGCAAGTTTTTGCCCGGCGGAGGGCTCAACCCCGGCGAGGGGTATGAAGAAGCGCTGCGCCGCGAATTTTTGGAAGAAACGGGATATGAAATTACCATCAAGCGCAGGCTTGAGACGATGTCTTGGTATATTGACACGCCCGCCGAGTGGAACCTGCAAGTCTTTAATACGGGTATTTTTTATGAAGTGGAGCTGGAAAAGCGCGTTCATGCCGACATTGAAGAGGGCCACGAGGTTCTCTTTATCGATGGTGAAAGCGCAACAGACATGCACTCCGACGCACAAATGTGGGCCATTTACAAATACATCTTATCCGAGCAATACCCGCCCATCATCAAAACCAATATTTCCGCAGCACAAGACCGCATCTATCCCTTGCGGCTGGCTGCACGCTGCATTGTGCAAACCGAGGGCGACAAAATCATTTTGCTGAAAAGCGAAAAGCTGGATATCTGCGGTCTGCCCGGCGGCGGCATACTACGCGGCGAAGACATCCGCGCAGCGGCAATGCGCGAAGCAAAGGAAGAAACCGGTCGCAGCATCGACCAATTAAAACCTTTGGGCGCGAGCATTGAGTTTAGCAGCATGCTGCAGCTAACCTACTACTTCACCGCCGTGGCAACAGCGGCTTTACATGGTGTACATTTGACTGAGTTGGAATCCGATTGGGGCATTTATCCCATTGAGGTGGATATAGCCACTGCCGAAGAAATGATTGCTCAAAGCAAGGGCATTATCATGCACGAAGGCTTTGAAGTCGCCTCCATGTCACGCGCGCGCAACCTCGCTGCGCTAAAGGCTTACAAGCTGTCTGATAGGTCAGCTGCGCCTTAAGCATAGTGTTGTTATCGTAAAACCGACAAATGGCAACTTTGCTGTTTGAATATAATTATAAAAGCACACTATATACCGTGTGCTTTTTCTTTTCTATCATCAATTCGTTTGATCTTTGGTTTCTTTGCTTTTAATCAAAGAGCATGCTCACACTTTGTCCTTTGTGCACCCTATCAATGGCTTTTGCAATGATCGGCGCAACAGAAATAACCTCTATTTTGTCGATTTCTTTTTCTTTCGGCAGATGAATGGTGTCGGTGACAAATACTTTTTTTACCGGGGCTTCCGACAGATTTTTAATCGCCTTGCCCGAGAGCACACCATGGGTGGCAGCGGCATAAATGTCATTGGCACCCAGATTTTTTAATTCGTTGATAGAGTTGGTCATCGTGCCTGCCGTATCAATCATGTCATCGATCAACAAAAGATTTTTGCCTGCCACGTCCCCAATCACCGTCATAATCTCCGTGGTATTTTTCGCATAGCGGCGTTTGTCGATAATGGCCATGGGCGCACCAAACATTTCCGCTACTTTTCTTGTGCGTTTGACCGACCCCACATCAGGAGAAACCACAACCAAATCGTGATTTTTGTGCAAGCCGTAGGCCATTAATTTTTCTACAATGACATTAATTGCCGTCAAATGGTCTAAGGGAATATTGAAAAATCCTTGAATTTGATCGGCGTGCAAATCCATCGTCATGACACGGCTTGCCCCTGCTGCGGTAATTAAGTCCGCCACCAGCTTTGCCGTAATCGGCGCCCTTGGAAGCACTTTTCGATCCTGTCTGGCATAGCCGTAATAGGGAATCACCGCCGTAATGCGCCCTGCCGAAGCTCTTTTCAGTGCATCAATGTAGATTAATAATTCCATCAAGTTGTCATTTACGGGCTCGGATACACTTTGAATGACAAAAATATCGCACCCCCTGATGGATTCATTGATATTGACATAGGTTTCCCCGTCACTAAAGCGCTCCGTGTTGGTATCGCACAGCGGCACGTTCAAAATTTCGGAAATTTTCCGTGCTACCTCCATGTTTGAACTTCCCGCCATAATCTTGATGTTATTTGCTGCCCAATTCATCTTTTGTCTCCCTCCGATGTTTCGCTCGGTCTCAAAACCCAATTTTCTTTATTTGTTTGTCTGCTGCGTGCAATGGCCAGACTGTATTCATCCACATCTTCGGTAATCGTGGAGCCTGCCGCAATGTAGGCACCCTTTTTCACCGTCACCGGCGCAATCAAGTTTACATTGCACCCTACAAAGCAATCGTCTTCCACCACGGTAAGGTTTTTGGCCTTGCCGTCGTAGTTTACAAAGACCACACCGCACCCCAGGTTGACATTTTCGCCGACTTTGGCATCTCCGATATAGGTAAGATGCGAAGATTTGGAATTGTCCCCCATGGTGGAGGCTTTGACTTCGACAAAGTTTCCTATTTTTACATGTTCACCCAAAATGCTCTTGGGTCGCAGGTGCGCAAAGGGACCGATTTTTGCATGATTGCCCACAACGCTGTCCGTAATCACAGAGCTGTTGATGGTGCAATGCTCGCCGATGACGCTGTTGCGTATCATGGAACTCGTGGTAATTACCGTTCCTTTTTTGATGATGCTGCGCCCTTCAATGACCACATTGGGATAGAGCAACACATCCGGTGCAACCACCGCATCATAGGAAATGTAGGTATTTTCAGGGTCTATCATTGTCACGCCCTGTGCAAGCCATTTGCTGTTAATCATTTGGCGCATCATTTTTTCAAGCTGCGCCAACTGCTTTTTATCGTTGACGGCTTTGATGATATCGCTGTCTTGCTCAATGAGTACATCCACATCATACCCGCCGGCCAGCAGCTGCTCGATGCTGTCGGTAAGATAATATTCTTTTGCCGCATTTTCGGGCGTCAAGCCTTTTAATGCTTTTTTCAGCGCACTGCCCAAGAAGCAATATACGCCGGAATTAATTTCTTTCACGGCTTGCTGCGCGCTGTCTGCATCCTTTTGTTCTACAATTTTTTTGATTCTGCCGTTTTCGTCGCGAATAATTCTTCCGTAACCGTAAGGATTATCCAATATCGTCGACAGCACCACCGCGTCTTTTTTGCCTGCATAGGCGCATTCAAATATTTCTTCGATGACTCTGGCATTTACCAACGGTGCATCTCCGCACAGCACCACCACATAAGCATTATCATCAATAAAAGAGGCGGCCTGCATCACCGCATGGCCGGTACCGAGCTGCTCATGTTGAACAAACGCACAAACATCTCCCACCAATGACGCTTTAACCTCATCTGCTTTATATCCCACAATAACGGCAATTTCTTCTACCTTTGCCTGACGAACATTGTCTATCACATAAGAAAGCATACTTTTTCCGCACAATTCATGGAGAACCTTCGGTTTTTCGCTCTTCATGCGCGTGCCTTTTCCGGCCGCAAGTATCACAGCTTGCATATGCATTTTGCACACCTCCCGCCACTTTTTTTTGCGTAATTATGATTATATACCAAAGATGGTAAATATACTATATTTCTGCGCATAAAAATAAAAAAGGGATTTCTCCCTTTTTTAAAATCGACCGCCGACTACACCCTATTCAGCGGGCTGTTCGTTTGCCGACTCTTCCTCATATTTCTCTAAAATCGCTTGCTGCATTTTTTTACGTGCTTCAATGTTGATCGGATGCGCAATATCTTTAAATTCTCCATCGGGAGTGCGTCGGCTGGGCATTGCGATAAACATACCGCTTTGACCTTCAATAATCTTGATGTCATGAATCACGAGTTCGTCATCAAATGTCACCGAAACAATGGCCTTCATCTTGCCTTCAGTATAGATTTTTCTAATTCTGATGTCTGTAATTTGCATTGTGAAGCTCCTTCCACCATGACGCCATGCGCTTTAGTATTTCAATGTACTCTTTTGTATGGTATATTATATCTGATTTAAATGAAAAAAAACATCTTTTTTTACGATATTTCGGGCTTATTTGTGTTTTTTTACATCACGAATCATTTTTTTTGTAAATTTCAGGGAAATAATTGCATCCCTGCCAAATTGATGTATAATAATAAGGCGAATTTGAGAGGATTTTGAATGAATAAAGTTGATTACAGCAAGATAAAAAAGATCCATTTTATCGGTATCGGCGGCACCAGCATGAGCGGACTTGCCCATATTGCCAACCATAAAGGTTTACAGATTACAGGCTCTGACATGCGCGCCTGCCCCTATACGGACAAGCTAATCGAAGAAGGTTTTGACATCCAAATCGGGCACGACGCCGCAAACATTCCTTTGGATTGTGACTTGGTGGTCTATACGGCCGCCATCAATAAAAACAATGCCGAACTAAAAGAAGCACACCGGCGCAACATTCCCACCGTGCAGCGCTCAGAATTTTTGGGCTACCTCACAAGCCTGTATCCCACAACCATTGCGGCCGCAGGCACCCATGGCAAAACCACCACCTCTTCCATGCTTTCGTTGATGTTGTTGGATGCAGGGCTCGATCCCAGCGCCAGCATCGGCGGTACCCTCAAAGAGTTGGGCGGCAACTATCGCATCGGCAACAGCGACTATTTTGTCACCGAGGCCTGCGAATATGTGGACAGCTTTTTAAAATCTCATCACCGCATTGCCATTATTTCCAATGTGGAGCCCGATCATTTGGATTATTTTACCGGCGGCATCGAACAAATCCGTCAATCATTTTTAGAATTTGCAAAAATTTTGCCTGCCGACGGTCTGTTGATTTTAAACGGCGATGACAAAGATTTATCCTTTATCGCCGATCATTCAAAGGCACCTGTGCACAGATTCGGTCTAAACGATGACAACGACTATTATGCTGCCAATATTGTCTATTCGCCCCTGGGCATTCCCGAATTTGATGTGATGAAATTCGGCGAATTTTTCGGTCATTTTCAACTGCAAATTCCCGGCGAGCACAATGTTCTCAACGCGCTTTCCATGATTGTTTGCGGAGATTTTTTAAATATTACTTTAGAAAGCATGCAAAAAACCCTTCAGCGCTTTGGCGGCACCAAGCGCAGGTTTGAATTTCGCGGCGAAGTCAACAACATCAAAGTCTACGAAGACTACGCCCACCACCCCACCGAGGTCAAAGTCACCATCGAGGCTTGCCACAACTATGAGCAAAAACGGCTCTGGGTTGTTTTTCAACCCCACACCTTTTCACGAACCTACGACTTTTTTGACGAATTTTCCGAAGCGCTCAGCAATTGTGATTTTCTCATTATGAATGACATCTACTCCGACAGAGAGGTCAATCTTTGGGATATCAGCAGCGAAATGGTCGCAGAAGAAGTGCAAAAAACCTACGGCACCCCTGCTGTATGTATCAAAAAATTTACGGATATCGTGGATTACCTGGCAGAGCGCTTACAACCCGGAGATTTTGTGCTTGTTGCCGGCTCACAAAGCATTAATCAAGTGGCCTTTATGCTGGTCGACAAACTCAACGAACTCTATAACCCTTCTCAGCCATAAAAAAGACCCCAAAGGGTCTTTTTTTAATGTTTTTTTCATATTTTATTCTTGCTTGTCGATTGATGCTTTTGACCAACATTGCGCCTTATTCGACATTTTTTTTGACGAATTTTTTCACCTGTTCTTTACATTTTCCGCATTTGCTTGCCGCTTTCGTCATTTTTTTCACTTCCTTATAACTTGTCGCTCCCTGCTTAATAGCTTTAAGCACATCTGCTTCGGTTGTTTTTTTGCATTTACATAATATTTTATCTTTACTCATGCTTTTTTCACCTGTTTTTATGTTTAAACAAAATATTCGTTTTCGCGCCTTTGCGCCAACTGCTTCGAAAATTTTTCCGCAAAAGCCAAATATTCGGGTGTTTCCATACACTTTGCATGGACTGGACAATATTTGATACAGGCAAAACACGAAATGCAGCGTGAAGCATCCACTGCATATCCGTTCTCTGCATCAACAGCCTGCTGCGGACAAACCTCTGCACAAAGTCCGCAGGCAATGCAAGTATCCTTTGTTTGCGGTATAAAGGAGCCGCCTCCGCCACCCTCTTTATACGGGGTGTTGCCGGGCACTTGCTCAAGAACTTTTTTTCCCGCAATCAGCTCTTTTGCCGCGCCCAAAGCAAACTCTCTGTTTTCCTTCAAATCCCTTTCATTGGGGCGACCTTTTTGAATATCGCCAAAGGTGTGCTGTGCCACAAGAGCCGCTGCCGCAAAGGGCACAAATCCCTGCTTTTTAGCCAGCTCATACATCTCCAACAATGCATCGTCGTAGTGGCGATTGCCATAGGTCACCGTCACAACACAAGGGGTATTTTCCGCCGAAAATTCTGCAAGGCGCTGTGCCGCACCCCTATAGAGCCTGCCGCTGTAAACCGGCGCGCCAAAGACCACCATATCCTCTGCGCAAAAGGTTTCGGGCTGCACTTTTTTATTCAAAATCGTAATATCGACTTCATGCACCTTTGCACCCCATTGACTTGCCAAGCTATGCGCGATGCTCAACGCACCCTTCTTTGAAGAACTTGTGGGTGAAAAATACAGCGCATATACATTTTTTATTTTCATTGTTGTCTCCTCCTTTTTCAATATGGTTCGGTGAAAAAAGCAGCTGCTTAAAGCAGCTGCCCCATGACGATTACATATCGCTTAACACCTTGTTCAAAATATCCAAACCTGCCCGCGCCTCTTCGATGGTGATGGTCAAGGGAGGCAGCAGCCTCAACTTATCTTTTGCCGTCAGCACCAACAAACCTGCCTGAATACACTTTTGTGCCACGACTTTGTTGTCGATATCCATCTCCACGCCTATCATCAACCCTTGCCCGTTCACAGAGATTACATGGGGCATTTTTGCAATTTCCACACGCATATAAATCCCCTTTTGCATAATGTCCAACAGCAACTCTTGGTTTAACCTGTCCAACACCGCCTCTGCCGCCGAGCACACAATGGGATTTGCGCCAAAGGTTGTGGCATGGCTTCCCGGACTCAACACATCTGCGGTTTTTTCATCAAAGAGTGTTGCCCCCAAAGGCAGCCCTCCCGCCAGGCCCTTTGCACAAGACAAGATGTTGGGCACAAACTGAAATCCCTGATAGCCAAACAGCGTGCCGCATCTGCCGATGCCGGTTTGCACTTCGTCTGCAATAATTAAAATATCTTTTTTCTGTGCCACTTCGGCAATTTCATCCAAAAATCCCGGCATCAGTTCTAACACGCCGCCTTCTCCCTGGATGACTTCCAACATAATTGCACAGGTTTTGTCGGTTATTTTTGAAAGCAAATCTTCGGTATCATTTGCCTTGGCATAGACAAATCCTTCAACAAAGGGATCAAAAAACTTGTGAAACACACTTTGCCCCGTTGCCGACAGTGTTGCTATCGTGCGCCCGTGAAAGGAGTTTTGCAGTGTAATGATTTCGTAGCGGTCCGCTCCGTATTTGTCAAAACTGTATTTGCGTGCGGCTTTGATGGCACATTCGTTTGCCTCTGCGCCGGAATTGGAAAAAAACACTTTTTTCATACCGGTTCTCAAACATAATTTTTCCGCGAGTCTTGCGCCGGGCAGTGTGTAGTACAAGTTGGACGTATGGTTGAGCGTTCTGGCTTGGCGAGCAATGGCATCTATCCACTTGTTATCGCAAAACCCCAGCGAGTTTACGCCGATTCCGCTGGTAAAGTCAATATATTCTTTGCCGTCAAAATCTTTGCAAAAAACCCCTTTGCCGCTTTCGATTGCCACATCAAAACGACTGTAGGTGTTTGCAATAAATTCACCGCTCAGTTTTTTTACATCTTCGTTGGTCATATCATCACCCGTTTTTTACATATTTTCTACAAATAGTGTACCGCATCCCTCTTGCTCTAGCAAGCACGAAATAAAAATATTTTCTGCGCGGCCATCGGCAATATAGGCAGATTCCACGCCGCTGCCAACAGCTTTTATGCAGCACTTTGCTTTTGGAATCATCCCGCCGTCAATAATTTTTTCATCCATATATTTTTTTGCCTGTCGCACATCGATTTTGTCTATCAAGCTTAATACATCTTCTTTGTCTTTTAATATCCCCGCCACATCTGTCAGCAAAACAAAAGCCGCCGCTTGCATTTGAGCTGCAATGGCACCTGCTGCCGCATCGGCGTTGATGTTATAGACTTTCCCCTCTTTGTCGCTGCCCAAGGTGGCCACAACAGGAATATAGCCCAGCGACAACACATCATACAGCGGCTCGGCATAAATAGCTGTCACTTGTCCCACAAAGCCCAAATCTGCCCCGGTATTCATTTTTTCCGCGGTGATGATGCCGCTGTCCAGTCCGCAGACACCCAGGGCTTTGCCGCCGCGCTGTGAAATGAGCAGGCTCAATTCTTTATTGACTTTGCCTGCAAGCACCATTTGCACAATTTCAATGCTTTCGCTGTCGGTATAGCGCAGTCCCTCTACAAAACGACTTTCAATGCCCGTTTTTTTCAACATTGCATTGATTTCGGGTCCGCCGCCATGAACAAGCACCACCCGTGCACCCAGCGACTGTAAAAGCAATATATCATCCATCAGCGAAGCGGCGGCATTTTTACCTGTCATGGCGTTGCCGCCGTATTTTACCACAATGACTTTGCCGTCGTAGCGCTTTTTCAGCTCAATCAGTTTTTTTTCTTCATACATCCTTTTGCCTCATTTTATGTGCGGTAAGACGCATTGATATTCACATATTCACAGGTCAAATCACAACCCCACGCCGTGGCTTGACACTCGCCCTCATGCAGCGTGATATGAATGGTAATTTCATCTTCCGACAAAATTTTCTTTGCAATATCTTCATCAAAATCAAGACCCATGCTTTTTTTACAGGTATCAATGGTGCCGGCTTTGGACGTAAGGGCAATGTCCACATCGTCCTCATTAAACTCAGCGCCCGAGTACCCCACGGCACAAAGCACCCTGCCCCAGTTGGCATCCGCCCCGGCCATCGCCGTTTTAAACAGCGAGGACGTAATGACGGTTTTTGCTATTTTTTTTGCGTC
>ENA-UOOM01000333-UOOM01000333.1-fermentation-metagenome-genome-assembly--contig:-NODE-333-length-56506-cov-20.143275_pt1 | contig 56506 bp, 54 predicted proteins | sample MGYA00245781_ERZ724031 | MGnify/ENA primary metagenome ERZ724031 (study PRJEB28704, sample SAMN03018317) | fermentation metagenome | biome: anthropogenic terrestrial biome; feature: soil; material...
GAATTCGAAGCATCAATTCCAAGTCGTATGGCTTATTTCCGCGTTCTCCCTTATATAGTGCGGTTTTATGACGGTTGCCCATTCGTCCCATGGAACGATACGATCAATTTGACTCAGAAATTCTTTTTTATTTTTATGTGTTTTTACTTGTGCCAGTTCGTCGCTCAGAGTTGACAAGCTGATTTGTTTGTTCATACCTTGATTTTACCACTTTTAGTGACATCCTGCTCTGTGCGGTGTTGCCTTAAGTCTTTGTCTGATCTGAATTCGTATTTACACAAAATTTTCCGGAGTACCCGGGCAAATCATGCAAAAATCGTTCAGCATTTTCGAAGCGCCCGGCAAACTGCTTCAATGGCAGCTGCATCGGTTCCAGTACGGATTTCCACTTCGGCTCCGTTGATTCGAATCCTGACTGCCGCAATTTGGCAGGTGGGTTCAACCTGAATCTGCACAAACCGGGGTTATCTCGTGGTTCATTCATGGACTTCCAAATCCTGTTCTGCCAATAATAGTAGGCCTTTTCGTTGATTCCGTGCTGCTCGCACCAGTTCCGCACCGTTAATCCGCTGCTGCGGCATTTGGATACGCACTGCGCCCATTTCTCCATGCGCCGGTTTTTGCCAAGTAACTGCAAATCCTTCTCCATTGTATCAACTGCAATCGTATCCGATAGACTCTTTTGAAATCTATCAGTGATTAGATGCATTTTCTCATCTTTTTCACAATTTTGCTATACGACATTAGCTTTGACGCTTACGCATTTTCTTTTACAACTTTGGGTATTTTTAGTTTACAACAAACATTAAATCAGTGTGTCCCTAAATATTGATTTTTTTTATGCTATCACGTTCTACGATTTCAACGCTCATCATAATACTTTCTATAGGTCCATCTGGATGACCCAACCGCCAAAGAAGCCTGTCAACTGCTTCGCTACCAAGTTCTTCCTTATGTACATTTACTGTGGTAAGACGTGGCAAAACGGCAGTGGCAAGAGATGAATTGTCAAAACCGACTACAGCGATATCGTTTGGTACTCGGTAATTCAGTTTCTGCAAATCATGTATAAGCAATACAGCGGCATCATCATTAGAGCATACAAAAGCTTCCGGCATATGATTAATCGATTTAACCGTTTCTGAAAACATATCAAGGTCATGACTGATTACATATTTTTCTATTCCTTTCAGAATAGAAAATTTCAGTATATAACTCACAAGGCATGAATAATTTGTGATGAATGGTAAAGTTTGTATGGCTTCTTTATATCCTTCATAACGCTCCTTAATACTCATGGAATAATCAAGGTCTCCAAAGAAACCAATCTTACGATAACCATTTCTAATTAAAAGTCGTGTAATTCTATAGCTCCCCTGTTTATTATTGGAAATAATGCAGTCAGTTGGTATTGAAAGCGACATATGATCGACTACAACAAGTGGAATGCCGTATTGCTTTAGTTTATTCAAATATTCATCACTGATTTTCCCAACTGAGATTATTCCACATACCCGGTTTTCATCAAGACAGTTTGGAATATTTCTAAATTCATCTGGAAAATTAACAATAATCTCATACCCTTTTCGTTTTGCTTCATTTTCAAGCCCAAGCACAATAGTACTATAGAAATCCGAATTTCGAAAATATTTTGTCTGAATCATTAGACATATATTTTTATTGGAAAGTGCTTTTTTATACTTAGATTTGTTTTTAAAATACCCGAGTTCCTCTGCCTTGTCTATAATACGGCTTCTAGTTTCTCTTCCTACACCTTTTTTTTCATTTAGCGCGAGTGAAACAGCATTAATAGAAACATTCAGTTCTTCAGCAATCTTTTTCATTGTTACATACTGTTTCAACAAAGTCCACTCTTTTCCTGCTGAATTTTTTATCTACAGTTTAATTTTTGGCAAGGTAACATAAAGAAAATAACACTTTGAAATATAAAAATAACAAAGGTAAGCGTCAAAGCTAACGCTGTATAGCAAAATTGTGAAAAAGATGAGACAATGCATCTATCATTGATAGATGCAAAAAAGTCTATCGGATACGATTGGAGCAGTTGATATAATGGAGAAAGACCTGCAGCAACTTGACAGAAAGCAGCGCATGGAGAACTGGATCCTAAAAGCCTCGGACAACTGGCTGGCGCCGGTCTTTGAAGTGATGCACGCTGAACTTCTGAAGCATTACATTCTTCATACGGATGAAACTACGCTGCAGGTTTTGCATGAGCCCGGAAAGTCGGTGCAGAGCAAGAGTTATATGTGGCTATACCGGACGGGATGCCGTTCACCCGATTGTGCTGTATGAATACCAGCCAGAGCGTAAAGCAGACAACCAAATTTCGTTTTTGAAGGGTTTCCGCGGATATCTGCATACGGACGGTTATCAGGCCTACGGAAAGCTGGAAAATGTTACGCTGGTCGGCTGCTGGGCTCATGCGCGGCGGAAATTTGACGAAGCAGTAAAAGCCTTGCCAAAGTTCCAGCAGAAAACATCTTCCGCTGGAATTGGGCTGCTATACTGCAGCAGGCTTTTTGAAATAGAAGACAGAATTGCGGAGCTACCGCCGGCGGAGCGGAAGAAGCAATGGCAGAGTTAGGCAAAACCGGTTCTGGACGCTTTCCTGGCATGGGCAAAAACGAGAAATGCGGCTCCGAAGTCTGTCCTTGGCCGTGCGCTGCATTATCTTCTGGAACAATGGCCACGCCTGATCCGCTATCTGGACGATGGCCGGCTGGAAATCAGCAATAACCTTGCGGAGCGCAGCATCAAGCCGTTTGTGATGGGACGCAAGAATTTTCTGTTTGCCAATACTCCGCAGCGCCGGGGCCTTTTCGGCTGTCTGCTGTCAAGTTACCGTCAGGTTTGACGCTTACTAACAAAGACTTATTTTTATATAATAATATACGATCATAGGCTTTGCTTCCCATAGTCTAAAATGGGCTTCGATATATTCCGAAATAGCGGATTGAGCCTGTTCTCCTATTACATAATGGCATAATGATAATAAACCATGCTCAAAATCCTACATTAAATCAGTATAGCACATACTTTTGTATTTGCAATGTATCGCTCCACAAGGATGTGTTACAATTTAACTGGTATCAGCGTCATAATTATTCTCTTAGTACATATAGAAATATCTCCATTTAATTCAACTCCAATTCATGAAAGAATTGTTAAAACATCAGAAAGTTTTATTTCAGTATACGCAACAGCACTATCAGAAACACCATAGTAAAGATGGATAATATTTTCCTTGCAGAGCGCACCGCAAGTAAATACTACATTTTTCAAAAATTCGTTTTTGCTTTCAAGTTTTTGTGGCTCTAAAATTGGTTCATCACTGCGTGCAACTATTTCTGTTGGATCATTTTTATCAAGCATAACAGCACCAAGACAATACCTGTTTCTGGAGTCGGCACCATGGTAAATCTCAAGCCATCCTTTCGATGTTTTGAATGGTATGGCACCTGGGCCAATTCGTACACTATCCCAGTTATGAGGGCGCAGACCCATTAAATACTTGTGATTTCCCCAATAAATTAAGTTATCTGACTCAGAAATCCATATTGATGGATCACCGGTAGCTTTAGGAACAGGCCGGTTGAGTGCATAGTATTTACCATTAATTTTTTCCGGTAGAATTACTACATCCTTGTTTTCCGGTAAAAAGATTATACCCAAATATGTTATGTGATGAAAATCCGTCGTACTTACTAATTCTTCACAAATTCCATGATAAGATACAGAAGTAAAATATATATAATAGTTGTCGCCAATTTGTGTTATTCGTGAATCTTCTATTCCGAATGTCTCATATTCATTTGACGGAAAGAGAAATGGTTTTTCATCAACTTTAAAATGGATACCATCACGGCTTCTGGCAATTCTTAGATATGAAATTGACGTAAGAAAACAAAAGCTTCCGTCTTTTTTATTATTATCCCTTACTTCACGTTTATCAGTAAAATCATACTGTGAATCGTTTTTTGCCAAATCAAGCGTTTTTATGCAATTTGTTTTTGTGTCATAAAAAATAACGGTAAGTATGTCATCAGACTTCTGTATTGGTCTTTCAGCAACTCGTAGCAACAAGATAATTTCATTCTGGTAGAAAGCAGCGGCAGGATTGAAAACACCGATTACTTCACAACCATCTAAATATGGCGACACATCTTTTTGCGTAATTATAAAATGGTCGTTTCTTCTTGTAATTTTCATTTTAGAATATCCATTCCTTTAGACTTCAATTTTTATATATAAAATTCCTCTAAAAATTTAAACCTAATCTTAGATTGCTTATTATTTATCCTTTAATTCCGCTGAATGTAATTCCTTCAACGAAATATTTCTGTGAAAAAAAGAATATCAAAAGTACAGGCAGTGTCATGATTATAGCCATAGCCATCAGATAGTTCCACTGAGGAGATTCATTAGTACCACCCATAAAGAAATACATTCCTACATTCATAGTATACTTATTCATGTCAGAAAGATAAATTAACGGATTTAGCAAATCATTCCAATAGCCTTTAAAAGCAAATACAATAACCGCGAGAATAGCAGGTTTCATTTGTGGGATAATAATATGCTGAAATGTTTGCAAGGGATTACAACCATCAATTTCCGCCGCTTCATCAAGCTCCGTTGGTATACTCATAAAAAATTGACGTAACAAAAATACATAAAAAGGCCCCCACGCCGTCCATGCACGCAGTACAAGCGGATCAAACGTATTTAAAAGGCTAAGCCTCTGCCATATTATATAAGTAGGTATCACAGTTACATGGAAGGGCAGCATCATCGTTGCCAAGAGCAAAAAAAACAAAACGTCATGTCCAGGAAAGTTAAATCTTGCAAAGCCATAAGCTACAATCGTTTCGCTGATTACTTCAGCAGAAAGACCCAAGATCACTATAAACAAAGTATTAGAAAGATATTGTCCAAATGGTTCGGCATTCCAAGCATTAATAAAATTTTTCCACACAGCCGGATGCGGTATCCACTGCGGCGGCCATTTATAAATGTTTGTTTCCTGTTTTAATGCTGTTGACAGCATCCAAAAAAAAGGCATGAGTACAATCGCCGCGATGGCAATCAGCACAATATAAGTAACAATTTTTCCTACCCTTCGCCTTGCAGACATTGAGTGCAGAAATTTTGCATTAACTGATTCCAATTTTATTCACCTCACCTTTTAATGTTGCTTTCATAATAAACCCATGCCGTACTCGATTTAAAGATCAGAAGGGTGAAAATCAAAATAATTGCAAACAGAAACCACGCTATTGATGACGCTTCACCCATATGCATTTGAGTAAACCCACGTTCATAAATTAATTGATTCATAAACTCTCCTGCAGATGTGGTGGGACGAACGAACATGGCAACCGAGAAAATCTGCAGGGCGCCTATGATACCCTGTATGATCTGTAATAGAATAATAGGCGATATAAGTGGAATGGTAATAAACCATAATTTCTGAAATTTTGTTGCCCCATCGAGGTCTGCTACCTCATAGTAGCTTTTCGAGACTTCTTGAAGAGCTGCAAGAAAAATCACAGCGTTCGCGCCGAAAATACCCCATATACTCATAATAGAAAAAGCCGGGAGTACATACTGTGCTTTGCCGAACCAGTCAATATTACTCACGTGCATTATATGCATAAATGGAGACAGCAGATAATTAAATAATCCATGTCCATTAAAAAGCCAACGCCAAATCAGAGCAACTGCTACATCTGGAAGAACAGCTGGCAAATAAAAGATAACCCGGAAAATTCCAATTCCCCTTACTTTCTGATTCATCAGTATGGCTATAAGGAGCGAGCCTACAACACCAATCGGTACCGTAATCAGCGCATAAAGCATGGTAAGTTTTACAGAAGGCCAGAACTGCGGATCATGCGTAAACAGATTAATGTAATTCTGTAGACCTACCCATTTTGGATTTCCAAAAAGACTATATTGTGTAAAACTCAGATAAAGAGAATATACAAGCGGTCCTGCCGTAAATACGGCAAAACCAATGATCCATGGAGAAACAAGTGCTAAACCAAGCGCTTGCTTCTGATGCCATCTAACAATATAGTGTAAAAAAAGATACAGCCCAGCAGCAATAAGGACAAGCGCTACGGCAACACTAATCCAGTGGAAAAATGTCGTGATATAACTGTCATTCATGTTTTTCACTTCCTTAAGCACAAATTTATAAGGTATAACACCACTTTTGGAAATTTACAGGCACCAACAGCAACAGTATAATGTTGATAAACGTCAACTGCACACATAACAAAAGTAATATTTTGCGGCTTGGTTGCATAAAGCGAAGTTCATTGCACAAATAGCCAAAAAATATTATGAATAACTCCGGCGTCGGATACAAACATTAAAGCCAAAGTATCCAGCGCTGGAGTATATAACTTTCCCTTTGTTATTTCTTTAGTTTGCTTACCAAATCTGCTTTTGCAGACTTTACAAGAGATTCAACATTTGTGTCATTTCCGTTAATTATTTTATCCATGATTTCCTTATTGAAGATATCATCCCAGTCGGCATAATTGTCATAATATCTATATTGGCGGGCAAAGGACATGGATTTTTCAATTTCAGGCATTGATTTTGCACGATTCAGATGCTGCTTGTCTAAAACTGTCAGAGAATTCATCGATTTTCTCGGTGGCATGACTTTCCATTCCTGAATTGCTTCTGTCAAATCTATAAATGCCTTAAATGCCTCATCTTTATTTTTAGTGTTGGCATTAATAGCCATGCCATCTTCATCACCAAATGTTGCTTTTGTACCGGTCGGCCCGGCAGGCACTACAGACACTTCGCAGTTAAACTTTACCTGTGTTTCAAGCGAATCGGCAGCACCTCCCATAAACATTGCGACCTGGCCATCTTTAAACATCTGGTCAAAACCATGATCCTTAATTTCCTGTTGTGTAGGAACAAGCGGACTGTTTAAAAGGTTAGCATAGAATTTAAACCCACCGATTGCTTCTTTTGTATCAATAGGGCAGTTCTTCATGTCTTCAGATATGACATCGCCATTGTTTTGCCAGATAAACATCTGTACCGGTGGCCATCCATTAAGCGAGGTACCCCACTGGACAATCTGCGATTTGTTAAACCCTGATTCACCGTAATGCTTACCATTTTTATCAATGGTAAGCTTTTTTGCGTCTTCAACAAATGTATTCCAGTCCCAGCTATCTGTTGGCTCTGCAACCTTCAACTTGTCAAAAAGGTCTTTATTATAGTACATAATTACAGGCTGTTCACACCACGGCAAGCCATAAATCTTATTATTTACAGTAAATGTATTTAGAGTTGTTCCAATATAATCTGAAGTTTTTGCTGCTTCATTTGAAGACTTTTTCAGATAGTCCGTAATATCAAGCATTGCTCCTCTTGTAGCAAGCTGCGAAGCATTCTGAGCTGATACCCAAAAAACGTCTGGTCCACTGCTTCCTGAAAGTTGCGTCTTAATGCGAGTATCATAATCTGCAGGATTTGATTCTTGAACAATTTTATAAGACGTAGATTTTGAATTTAGTTTGTCTATAATTTTTTGCAGTTCTTTTGACTCTTCAGAACCAGCCCAAGTTGCAAGACGAATTGTCGCCCTTCCAGAAGAACTTGTTTCACCATTTCCCGGAGTTGGAGAACACCCTTCTACCGCAGAAAAACACATTAGGACGGCTAAAACAGCAGTTGACAATTTTCTTAATTTCATTTTTTCCTCCTTTTTTATAATTAACAGGTTACAATGTTGAAAGCGTTTAAATCAAGCTTTACAATTTTAGGCCTGTTATTTGCTTTTTTATTACCCATGACATCTAATACTGTCTCTGGTATGAACAACTTCAGAACTATTTGCATTGCCTGCCACACCGTACGATGTATTTTCCCATTTAAAAAATGGATCAAGGATTGGAATACAATGAGCCTCCGCATCTCCAACTCCGCAGTAGAGACGTGCCGTACCATTTCCTACACGAACAAGCCCGCCAGTGAATACTACATCCTGCAAATCAGGACGTTTACTTTCACCTGCCTCAAAATTTCTGCGTATTGCAATGATTTTCATAGGAGAATGCATACCATTTTGGGGGTCTAGTAGAAAACATGTAGAGTAATAATGGCGGTTCCCTTTTTCATCAAAATTCGCTATATGGGAAAGCACTCCTACTTTGCCGTTTCTTAGCAGATGAAGCTGATTGACTCCTCCCCATTCTTCTTTTATAAATTGATCTTCAAAAACTTGCGTAGAAGAAAGCACCTGTGGCTTTAACTCCTTCAGGGAATCTAAAATTGTCCACCCGATTTTTCCTCTTCCGCCGATTTTCCCTTGGAGCCTCGTTATAACTAAAATTCGTCGATCAGGCAATTCCAATAAACGAATATCTTTCATACGGTCAGGCCCGTGCGCAAACTGTTCGAATTTAAATGGTTCAGTTTCTCTAAGAAAAACCGTTTGGTAAGATAGCTTCCCACTTTCCTCCAAATAAGTTTGCACTCCACCGAGAATTAGGTAGCCATCGATAAATGTATAAAATGGATCCTGAAGATGACTCAGTGGTTTAAAGCGTTCATCTGGTATCCACTCTCCCATTTTCTCTTTAAAAAAAACAATGTCAGAATCTTCTTCTTCACGGCGCTCTACTCTTCCCAAAAGAAATTGACACCCACGATAAAAAAATGGTGAAGTAATATTATAAACATCGTGCGTGTCTCCTCTTGGCAAAATAATCGGAAGCCTTGTATTTGCACATTGAAGGTTCTTCCAAGGGAATTCATCCATAAGTTGTTTGCAGGTACGTATTGCTGTCATAGTATTCCTCCAAATATTTCTGCTTATTTTATAAGTTTTTAGGGGATAATTATTTATACTTACTTGCTTTTTCCTATATTTTATTGTATGAAATACTTTAATTCAACATTAAATTGCTTTAATATCTAAAATAGTGTACATATTTTTACATAATCTGTCCCAAAGTCCATGGAATTTGGGAGTGACAGCTCCGGCAGATGCTGGAAGCCAACGTTACGGAACTGGTTGGATAAAAGGGGAAGCACAACAGCCAGCGAGCCGCATATCGGCACGTAACGGAGAACACAAAGGTATTCTGGGAGGAGAAAAACGGAGCATTCGGAAGCCTAGTGTGCGAAGCAACGATGGAATGGAACTGAGCCTTCCAGCATTGGCCATCTTTCAGGATGAGGAGTCATTGAGCCGCGCTGTGCTGTCGGAACTGTTGGCTGGGGTAAGCACTTGGAAATATGCCCGTGCAAAGGGCTTTGATGGAATCGAAGCCGTCTGCACCAGCAAAAGCGAGGTCAGCAGAAAGTTTGTCAAAGGGCTGTCTGCATTGATGGACGAGTCCTTTTAACGCCGGATTGAAGACGATTATCCAATTCTCATGATGGATGGGATGGCTATTGGGAAAATGACAGTCATCGCAACTATGGTGATTAAAAGCGATGGGCGTAAGCGCATGCTGGGACTCACCGCAGGCGGAACGGAAAATCAGGAAGCAGTCAAGGCTTTCCTCACGGACCTGCTTGACAGAGGACTTGCTGCAGATCAACCCCGTCTGTTTGTCCTGGACGGCGGGAAAGCGCTGCACAAGGCTGTTACTGACACATTTGGTGGGAAAGCAGTCATCCAGCGCTGTCAGGTGCACAAGAAGCGCGATGTTCTGGCACAGCTTCCAAAATACGAATGGGCCAATACCGGGCTGCAAATATTGATGGCATATCTGGAAAATGATTACGACAATGCAAAAAAACATTGGATTCGCTTGCTCACAATCTGGAACATCGGTATCCCAAAGCGGTAGCCAGCCTGCGCGAAGGATTGGAAGAAACGCTTACAGTCCACCGGCTTAAAGTTCCCGATCTGCTCCGTCAGACCCTGTCCAACACCAATGCGATGGAATCGGCCAATTCGGTAGCCGCATCAGTCATCAAACGTGTCAAACACTGGAATGACGGTGAGCAGATCCTTCGCTATGCAGTTGCCGGATTTCTCGAAGCGGAGAAGAGTTTTCGCCGCGTCAAAGGCTATCGGCAAATCCCTCTGCTCATATCCGCCATTAAAAAAGGATTGGAGCCTTCATCCAGCACATTAATCGCCAAAACCGCCTAACCTTTAGCTATTCGGCGATATCCGGAGCATTTCTACGTTTCCGAAATTCTACGGAGTTTGGGACAAGCTCAATTCACAGGATAATACATTCCAAATATTAAGTAGTAAAGCTTTTTTTAAAAAGAAGGCTTTTTTGTGTTGTAATTTTAACTATTTAAATTCAATTTTGCAAAATGTGCACAAATTTTATTTGCTTATAATTAAACAATATAGTATATATTTTTAATGTGCTAAAATATTCAACTGCTTTATTATGCTTGCGCTATAAAAATAGGCGTTGCTAAAACAAATAGTATGTTATTATTGATATATCATAAAAATTATTTACATATTAAAGGAATTGTGTATTATGTTAAACTATCGTGAGCAAAAAATTTTAAAAATATTATATGATTCCCAAAGTTATATTACAGTCAAAAAGCTGTCAAAACAAATTGACTTTTCACCGCAGACAGTTCGCAACGATTTGAAAAAAATTAAAAATTATATTGACCTAAATAATCTAGGAGAAATAATATTGAAACCTGGCAGAGGAATTGCTTTTATTACGACCAAAGAAAATTGGGAAAAGCTGCAAAGCCTCCAAAATGACGAAATGACAATAGATGCTTCAACGGCAAAACGCAAGTTGATGGTTTGCAAAATTATGCTCACTTCAAATATAACAAATATGGCTAACTTGACAAAAAAACTTTACCTTTCAAAATCCGGAGTGAAGAAGGCGCTAAGTGAAGCGGAAACGTGGCTATTAGGCAGAAATATAAGACTCAAAAAGGTACGTGGAAAGGGATATCAAATAGTATGTACTGAGTTATCAAGGCGCATTGCGCTTTTGGAACTCTTTTCAGATATGCAGAAATGTAATAAACAGTTGGCCGAATCTTTAGGCAAACTTGAAGCTAAGTCTAATCTTGCAAACGAAATTTTTTCTTTTTTCGATGGGTTCAATCCAATGGGGGCCATAGACACGATTCAGAAAACAGAAAATAATTTTGGCATGTGTTTTAATTACGTTTCAAAAGGACAATTGGCCTTTTGTTTATCTTTGTCGGTCTATGAATGTAAATTAAATAATGCAATAGGGAAAGTATCTATATGGGGAGCATCTCCGTTTAACCGTGAAGTGGCTAAGGACATTACGAAAAGACTGCAAAGCGTGTACAATATCACAATACCTGAAGGAGAGACAGAATATATCACACTTTGTGTAAGTATTTCTGAAATAAATAATTTTACTGATATTTCGAGTTTAGATCGATGCAAAAAAAATGAGGAATCATTATGTAAAATCATAGATAAACTTATTAATTTGATAAGCAATATCATTGGAATTAATTTTAAATATGATAAAACACTGTTTATGAATCTTTTTCTATACTTGCGGTCAGCCATAGAATGCTGCCGCTATCAAATACATCATAAGGCAAATCCTATCTGCCTAAAAATAAAAAACGACTATCAAAATATTTATACGGTTGCCTTGACAGCAAGTATTTTGTTTGAAGATGAAATGCAAATTGAAATAGGCGACAATGAAATAGGAATGCTCACGCTTTACATTATAGAAGCTATCTACAGAGCAAATTCCAATGTAAAAATATGCATTTTGTGTAATTATGGAATTGGTATTTCTCAGTTTTTAAAGCAGAAAATTGAACGTTTCATACCAAATATATCCGTTTCTATTCTTGCAACATCTCAGGACACGGAAAAGATAATTAGCAATGATTGCGATTTTATTGTTACGACTCAAAATATTGGTACTTCGTGCAAAGGGAAAGATGTTGTAGTTGTAGATAATCTCTTACTTCCTTATGATATAAAATGTATCGAAAAAGAAATTGCCAGAATTCGTAGGCAAAAGCTAAATAAAATAGCCGTAAAAGAGAAGAACTTTAAAGTAAAACTGTTCGTCGGAAAGTGCGTATATTTTGTCGATAATTCGGGGCAGTTAGAAAAAAAGCACTACTAAAGGATATGTGTATGCAGCTTGAAAAAAGCGGGTATGTTTTGAAGGGCTTTTTAAATTCAGTATTAAAAAGGGAGAACAGATCTTCCACCAATATTGGCAAGCATGTTGCTATACCGCATGGATCAACAAAATTTGTAATACGGCCAATTATATCTGTTGCCCTTTTGAAAAAGCCTATAATTTGGAACGAAAATGAGTGGGTGGATCTTGTGTTTTTACTTGCTTTAAAGCAAGATGATACATTTAGTACAAAATCTCAAATGATGAAATTTTATTCTGTACTTACTACTTTAATTGACGATGAAAATTGTCTTAAATATACAAAAGCAAAAGAAATTTGTGACAGAGATGGATTTGCCGATTATATGAATAAATTGACAAATGGAGATGATGGATTATATTAAAAAGTTGACCTAAGTTTAAAATACTTAATTAATTTGGAGGCAAAAATGATAAGTGATCTGTTAAAACCTGAATCAATTATTTTTGGAGTACAAACAGCAAAAAATACAAAAGAGGACGCTATTAAAAAAACAAGTGATCTGTGTGCATTACACAGCGGACAAAAGAGCAGAGCCTTATATAAGGCTTTTTTAAAACGTGAAAAAATAGAAACTACTGGTTTCGGAAGCGGAGTGGCTATTCCCCATGCGAAAATTGACAAACTGCAGACGCCCTTTATTTTAATTGCCCGATTTGCAGAGCCTGTAGAATGGGACTCAATAGATGGAAAGCCTGTTGAGGTAGCAATAGCGCTGGTAATGCCTACCACAGATAAAAATAATACACATATTAAAGTTCTCTCAAGTTTTTCCCGCAAGCTTGCCGATGATTCATTTATAGACAGGCTTAAAAATGAAGAAGACCCAAATGTACTTTATAATTATATAATTAAAAAAATGGAGGAGAATTGAAAATGAAAGTTGTTGGGGTTACAAAATGTCCGGTAGGTATAGCACATACATATTTAGCGGCAGAAAAGCTTGAAAAGGTCGGCAAAGGTTTAAATTATTCTGTCAAAATTGAAACGCAGGGCGCGCAGGGAATAGAAAATCAATTGACAGAAGAAGAAATAAAGCAGGCCGATTATGTCATAATAGCTGCCGATGTCGCAATTGAAGGAAAGGAAAGGTTTAATGGCAAAAAAGTTGTAGAACTACCAATCAGCAAAGTCCTTCAAAACACGGAGGGCGTGATGAAATCTCTTGAAAGCAACACAAAAATATATGAATCTTCAAAACTGAATGAACCTGAAATGGATAAAAACAAGGAAGGATATAAAAATAATAAAAATTATGGCAAAAGCGCTATGAAACAATTAATGAACGGTGTATCTTATATGATACCGTTTGTTGTAGTAGGCGGGCTATTTATTGCTCTTTCTATTTCGTGTGGCGGTGTTCCTACATCAAAAGGAATGGGTGTTACTCCTGGCTTTTGGAGTAAAGTAAACTCGATTGGCAGCATTGGGTTTAAACTTATGATACCGATACTGGCAGGATACATAGCTTTTGCAATTTCAGGCAGGGCTGCACTTGCACCAGCAATGATATCTGCAATGGTTGCAAACGATAATACTATCCTTGGTACCAGTGCAGGTACAGGCTTTTTAGGTGCTATTCTTGTAGGCTATATGGCTGGTTACCTTGTAAAATGGATAAACACATGGAAAATCCCCAAAAATATCAGGCCTATAATGCCTATATTTGTCATACCGATTTTAGGAACCGGAATTGTGTCCGGAGCGTTTATACTTGTTTTGGGTGCACCGATTTCATGGCTTATGACTGCTCTTGAAAGTGCACTTAACATACTGTCGAAAAACCCTGCCACAAGTATACCCCTTGGACTGCTCTTAGGCGCCATGGTAGCAGCTGATATGGGCGGCCCGATTAACAAAGTTGCTTTTCTGTTTGGTACTGCCTCAATTACGGCAGGTACACCGCAAATCATGGGTGCCGTAGCATGTGCTATACCTGTACCGCCTTTAGCGGTAGGGCTCGCTACATTTATGAAGAAAAAATGTTTTAATGAAGAAGAAAGAGCTGCCGGTATTCCAGCACTTCTTATGGGGCTAATTGGAATTACAGAAGGAGCTATTCCTTTTGCTGCCGCGGATCCCAAACGTGTTATGCCAAGCATAATTATAGGCAGTAGCATAGCTTCAGCAATTGGCATGGTATTTGGAATTACTGACGTAGTCCCGCACGGTGGCCCTATTGTTGGCTTCCTTGGTGCTACTAACAACCTAGCACTTTTCCTGCTTTGTATAATTATTGGCACTTTAATAGCCAGTGTGCTTACGATTTTGTCCAAAGATGTGAAAAGAAGAAAAGCAAATGTTAATGCTTAAATCTGAATAAACATAATTTTAGTAATAAATTTGTAAAGAAACGGTTACATGCAAAACAATTACTTGTATTATTAAATCTCCTGAAGGACTACATGCACGCCCTGCTGGAATACTTGTAAAATATGCACAGAGCTGCAGTTCGAAAGTTAGCGTCTCTGCTTGCGGCAGAACGGTAGATGCGAAAAGCATTTTTAACGTAATGGGATTCGGTGTAAGTCAAAATGACAAAATTTCTTTTGAGTTTGAAGGACCCAGTGAAAAAAATGATGCAATTAAAATGAAGACATTTTGCAGTGAGAACATTTAAATTGCTGCAATTATACTTTTTTTATAAATTACATTTATTTAATTTCTGCTTTGAAAATTTCATGCTGAATAAATAGTTAAAGGCCTACCGCAAATTTGATAGTGGACTGTTCCCCCGTTGAACAGACAAAGGAATAAAAGCCCTGTCGTAGAATAGCTCGGATTCAGGCGGCCTTGCTCCGGATTTCGAACGGAGTGAGACCGCTTTTCATGTTGATGCGCTCATAGTTGTAAAACTGCACATATTCAGCTACGGCTTGTTCCACTTCGGCACGGCAGGAAAACTTTGTACGGTACAGACATTTCGTTTTCAGTGTACCAAAGAAATTTTCCATAGCAGCATTGTCATATGGACATCCCAATTTCATTTCTAAAGGGCTTCCGTGGATATTTGCATACGGACGGTTATCAGGCCTATGGAAAGCTGGAAAATGTTATGCTGGTCGACTGTTTGGCTCATGCACGGCGGAAATTCGACGAGGCGGTGAAAGCCCTGCCAAAGTCCCAGCAGAAAAAATCTTCCGCTGGCATTGGGCTGATGTACTGCAGCAGACTTTTCGAAATAGAAGACAGAATTGCGGAGCTGACGCCAGAGGAGCGGAAGAAGCAACGGCAGAGTCAAGCAAAACCGGTCTTGAATGATTTCCTGGCATGGGCCAAAACGGGAAATGCGGCGTCGAAGTCTGCCCTCGGCCGTGCGCTGCATTATTTTCTGGAACAATGGCCACGCCTAATCCGCTATCTGGATGATGGCCGGCTGGAAATCGGCAATGACCTTGCGGAGCGCAGCATCAAGCCGTTTGTAATGGGACGCAAGAATTTTCTGTTCGCCAATATTCCATCCGGAGTAAAAGGCAGCGCCGGGGCCTTTTCGGCTGTCTGCTGTCAAGATGCCATCAGGTTTGACGCTTACTCAAAAGGGTTTAAAGCATTCGATGAAGAGCTTTGGACGAAGTTGGAGTGAATTGAATGGATACACAAAAAATTATGACGCAGTTGCGGCTATCTGGTTGGAACGAAGAGTTAAAAGAACGAATAGCCGGCGGGCATACCGTAAGAGCGTTCTGCGAAGGAAAGGGAATCAGCAAAGCCACACTTTATTACTACAGACAGAAAAAAGTGCGGGAAGCCGCCTATACGGAGCTATTGAAAAAACAAAGCGAGGCCGGGCTTGTGCCAAGCGGATGGATTTTCCCGTCCTTGTCGGTAATCAGGCACTTCAGCCATACATATTCCGGCTGTATTTTGTTTCATTATACGCATACACAAACATATTGAATGCCATATGGATAATAATGCAGAAAGCTATGTTTTTTGTATAGAAGTAAATCAAGCCTTCAAGAACTGCAAACGGAATTTTATACAGGCTTTTTACATGCTGCGTAAAAAAATGAGCGAATACAAATACACCTGACGACAGCAACAGGTAGGCCAACAGGGTAGCATCGGAATCTCCCAGTATCTGATAAACAAATGACCGATAAATAAATTCCTCAAACACCGGATATGCCAGCATGACATAAAATGGTTTTTTCATTTGTTTTCGCAGAGAAAGAAGCTTTGCAATCTTTTTTTCCCCACGATCTTTTAGCAAATATTCCAGAATAAAAAGTATACAAGGGCAGAGAAACAAGAGGAGAACAGGCAAAGCAAGCATTCTGTCATTCATATAAAGATTTATAAAGACATCTGCTGCCAAACAAACAGCATACTTGTCCATTTCATTTTTCTGTTTCAGAAAAGGGATCCTGTTTATCAAAAGAATAACAATACCCGGAAACAGTGTTAAAATTATAATTACATTATGCCAAAGGATGCGGGACATTATTTTGAATCCCTCCAGTCAACTCATATCTCTTATGGTAGTATGGAGGAAATGATGGCAGGCACATCGGCAATAACTCGGGGATGCTTATTCTGCATACTTCTAAGTTCATATGTTCAAATTCCGGCAGTGTAATCCAAAGGCAGCCGGCATATCTGCTCATCCTCTTCACTGCACTGATAACGTCATAGTCTTTCGGTTGTAGGCATGCCCCATAAATATCCTTGTCGTGTTTTACAATCGCCGGTTTTCCATACTTGGCGTAAAGTATGACGTTGTTATCAAGGTTGTTAATCCTGGTTTCATAGGGCTTGACCGCAGTGTACTGTTTTTGATCCATCCACGGCAGATTCATATTGTACTCCAGAACCGCTAGGCACTCCATCAATCCGCGGTACAGAACCTTTTCTTTACTCCGTCCGCCCTGAACACCGATTGTATAACGCGGCAAATAATCTTTCCTGGCAAAAAGCTCGCATACAATAATATCGATTCCCTTATCAAAGGAAATATCAGTAAACTGGACATGAAACGCATCTAGAAATTCCTTCACCTGTATGCTACCGTGAAAATATTTTGATAAAAAAGAAACCATGTCCAATTCGACCGGCTTTCCCTTTACGCCGCCATACCACCACAAATTGAAGGAATCAATCTGCAGATATTCAATAATCGCATTTTCCAGGCTTTTTATAACATCTTCCTGTGAAGCCGTACCAGTGGAAACGGCGGATGTCATAAAAGGCTTTTCGTTCTTATAAATATCCCCGTTATTCGTAACGATAAACTGCAGGGGCAGATATACTTTTTCACCAATCCTGCACAGAGAATTCATTTCTACCCACTGAATCACATCATCCGCTGTTACATAGTTCTTTGTGTCTTTTTCGCCAAAATAAGAATTAATCAGCCTCAAGTCGCATACCTGATCCGCCCCAAACTTCCGGCACATTCCCCAATAGGAATCTTTTATGACAAAATTCTTTAAGACATTGTAGAATGAAGCAAAGGTATACCTTTCCGAACTTTCACCAATGTAACTGGCGAATGCCTCATTATAGGTGATGCCATATCCGCTCAGATGGTAGATCATTTTCTGCTTTTGCTCAAATACGTTCTTTTCGAAATCTGAGAAGTCAGAAGTAATATAGGTGAAATCAAGGACTGGAAAAGAACGGCTGCCGAGAAACAGATTATTTCCTTTCCAGATGGAAGTTACCTGCCCGCCAATGCGTTTTCTTCTGAGTTCATTATACCGTCTGGTGTTTTCTATCTGAATCATCTTTGAGTATCTCCTTCAGTATATTAACAGAACGGATATTTTGTTCTTCAAAATGGACCCGATTGATTCCGGAGCAGATTGGGCAGCCGGAATTTTTAAAATTCACATTGTATGAGTACTCGAAATTTGGGGTGTACATCTGAACAACATTGCCTGTCAGAGAACTGCTACCATATTTCATGATGTTTGTCATATCGCTGAGGATCATTCCCAGCAGGATCAAAAGATTTCCGCCTTTTGCTTCAGATGTCAGCGAGCTGTCGTATTTGCTTTCATAGTCGGACATTGTACCGGGGAACTTAGATAGAATGTGCTTTTCAAGGCATTCATAACAACCGGTATAACCGGGCTTGATCCCCGTCAGGTAGATATTGTCGTTATCAATAAAGCCGATGGTGCTATCCATATCAAGACTGAATAGCAGACGGTTTACGGAACGCAGGCCCGTTATATTGCAGAAATCATCCATATAATAGATATGGTCATAACCTTCCAACTGCTTTTTTGCATTTTCCTTAATCTCTTCCATTGCCTGGGCATTTTTCCCTTCGCGCAGGATTTTCTGCTCATTTTCACTGAGAATTTCGGGTAATGCAAACACCGCAGTTGAATCCGGGCACTGCGACTGGATTGTTTTTTTATAATTCTGGTTGGTGATTACAAGAAAGCGGTTCCCGCACTGGATCCCAAGTAAGCCGAATTTCAGCAACTTCAGAAAATCATCGTAGGCATCATCGTCCCGGCTTAAAGAAACTTTTTTATCTTTCTCAAACTGTTGGAATACCCGGACAAACTTTTTTGAACTTTCATCTTTATCAATGATGATTTCATTCACATGCAAAAAGCCTTTTCGGAGGATAAATTCATGGCTGTTTTCTATAATGGACAAATCATTTGGACGTAGAAATACCATAGTATCGTTCATCTTTCGCCTTTCTTTTTAATCATTGTCCTTGATATGTTATTTTTCTTTCCCACATATTACCGTAAATAAGATATGGCTGTTCAACCCGTCCAGCCCCAAGACTTCCTCGGCGTAATGCTTGTTGAACCCTGCGATCTGGCAAGCCGAGTAATCCATTGCAGTGCACATGAGTTCAAAGTTATGAGAAATATTTCCTGCCTCAATCATGGTTGTCAATAAGGACAACTCACCATACTTCAAGTAATTCCTATTCAAGTCATACTCAAGCAGTACAATGAAAGAATAGTCGTCAAAATCGAAACTCCCATACTGTAGGAATTTTCGGATATCAAGACACTTTTGATATGGATATAGGGTATGTGAATACGGCTGATATCGATAGAGCCCCGGTTTAATACCGCTCACGTTGTTGACCTGCAGGATGATATTGATGGGGTAAAGACCGCCGCCTGACGCATAAAAACGTGAATATGCTTTCACTCCGTCATAACTCATAACCCTGCCGGACAGACCAAAACTGTATTTGACAATCGTCGAAAAATCAGCTTGTCTCATAGGAATTTCATTAAAGTCCCGGCTGCTGTGGCGCTGCTGCAGAACACTCAGAATATTTTTATTGACTTTCACCATCTTCTTCGGTAGTTCCACTGTGCTTTCATCCAGTATCTCTTCCTGATCTCTTCTTTCATTGATTTTTGTTGCAAGGTTCAGCTCATTGTACATACCAATGCTCTTTACCTCATGCAGCCGCATGAATCCGAGATTTTCCAGATAGCTGAAAGCAGGGGAGTCAAAATTACCATTCAGTATTTGCCCGAAGACCTGAGCATTGTCATTGTTGCTTACATTGTTTTCATCCAAATGGATTTTGAGATGTTGATTAAATAATCCCTTGATTTTATAATCTGCGTTCATTGCTTAAGCCTCTTAATGCTGCTTCTTTATCTTGACAAAATGAATTATCTCAAAAATAATAATGCAGATCACGGAAGAGATAATACCAATTACCGACATATTCTGGTTTAATGCTGTTCCAGTCATTTTTCCGTCCGTTGTCGTAATCTCATAGATTGGGAATTCCAAAAACCGAACTGTATAAGCCGTCAGGTCGGCGGAATGTGTGTGGAAATAACCGATAAAAATCAAAATACAACACAGTACCATTGAAATAATGATTCCAACCACGAATTCTAGAACGATGCGTAACAGCAGATTGTTTTTCACCTGTCGTTTCATAAGAAATTCCCCTTTTTTATATTATTTAGATGTTGATGAAAGCCCGGAATCCTGAGCTGGATTCTGTGAAGCACCGTTTCTAACAATTTTCTTTGTCTTCAGTTTCTCATTACGTTTCAGCAAAATCGTTAAAACAGCTGCGAGGACAGCCATGTAGATAACCGATAGAATCAGAAAAGTCCGATCCCAATAAATTTTTTTGGTCCAGATATCAAAAAAATCATTCATTGCATATTTCATGGGAATATAAGAAGCAATTTTTTTGAATACATCAGGCATTTGGTCAAATGTAATGAATACACCGCAGAACATGTAGGCCGTAAACATCACAACCAGCCCGAATGGCATCAGAATCTGCGTATTCTGAAATAAAAGGGCAAAAACGCCGCCCAGCATCAGAGCTGTAATTACCGCCAGGATATACTGAATCAGAAATACTATAAAATGGCTGAAGTCTGGAAGATGTAAACCAAACACAATCAGTGCAAAGAGGATATCAACAGCCATGGAAAAAACGGCCAGAATCATGTGGGCGGCAATATCGCCAATGAGGACTCTGCCGGTTCTTATTCCAAAAAAATTCAACCGTTCGAGACTGTTATTTTCCAGGCTGCTGCTCATCCACATCGGATAAGAAATCATTGTCAGGGGCAGAATTCCCATTCCTATGGCGATCATAAAATATTTATCTACCAAATAATATCCATTGCCAATGGATATATTGCCATACGAAAGCAGAATGATAACCATCATAATGATCGGGTAGATTAAAGAAAAAAATACAGATAGTGGAATGCGAAACATAATTTTCAGGTCAATCCAGATATAATTTTTCATTTATTCTGTACCTCTGCGCTGTTGAGAGCAAGTGTATAAAGTGTATAGAGCCCATGCGGCACGATTTCAATCGGAATGCCAGCTTTGGAAAGACTGCTGATGATCGCATCCTGCTCATCAAGAGTTTTGGCTGCGATTCCATCATGCCCTTCGTCAATCCGGTTGATAAATTTGTAATTCTGCATATTAGGCCGAATGCCCGATGAATCCGCGCCACTCGGTATTTTCAAAATGGAATAGTATGGATATTTTTCCTGCAGCTCCTGATAAGTTCCCCAGAACAACAAGTTTCCCTTATGTAGAACGAGCAATTTATTTGCCCAGTCCGTTAGCTCCTCAAAATAATGCGTAATAGTCAGCACGGTTCTATTTCTGCTGTAACTACGTACAATCTGCAAAAGGCGATTACGCTTCTGATAATCTAAACCGGTTGTGAGTTCGTCAAAAATTAAAAAATTCGGATTCCTGTACAATACCAGAAACAGCGTAAGCCTCTGGGACTCACCAACGGAAAGTTTTCCGATTCTTTTATTCAGCAGACTCTCAATATCAAATTCACGAATCCGATTCATCAGCGTACTGTCAAAGCGGCGCTTTCCGGATACAATTTGTATCAGCTCACTGACCTTCATGATTTTATTGTAGGAATTAGATTGAAACTGTATCCCAAGTTCGTCGGAAGTAAAAAATCGCTCCATGTCACCATAGTAATGGATTCTGTTAATGATACAATTGATCAATGTGGTTTTCCCCGCGCCATTTTCACCTATAATTCCGACGACGTCGCCTCGATTTACGGCAATATCATGACTGATATGCAATATCGTATTGCCCTTGATCGTGACATTAAGGTCACTGAACGAAAGAATTTTTTCAGACACCACATTCCCTCCCTGATGAACCTCAAAAATGAAGCCTTCAAATTAAAAACAAGGCTCCGACTTGATTGCATCGACAAGCCGGAGACCTTATGTTACAATTGCGATTATTCTTCCTCTTCAGCGATTGCTGCACAGGAGCAGCAGCAACTGCAAGAGCAGGAGCAACTGCAGGAGCATTCACCGCTTGCATAGTTCATTTCATTTTCAGAATCTGCAGCGTTGTAGAAATTGGCTGTATGTTCTTTGATCGACATAAGCATATTCTCCTTTCTTAATAGCAATTACAAAATGCCGGAATGGATTTTGTTCTCTCCACCGCCTCCGGCGGGAAAAGAACATCTTGCCTTCCAAACCTTATTTGAAATTGCTATAAAATTAAGCAAGTTGCAACCTCATTTAAGAAAATTATATTCTGGAATAATAAAATTGCAAGTACTTTTTGAAAATTTTTATTCCGTAAATTGGAGTGATACCATAAAAATGCAGAGGGCAAACACACCAAATGTGATAAAATCAAAGAGAAATAAGATGGTGTGCTATGCGGAAATACGACAAGGAATTTAAGGAAGAAGCGGTTAAGCTGTCAGATGAAGTGAAGTAGGTATCAAGCAGGCTGCGGCTCAACTCGTGATAGCATACTATACGCTGTTGGAATGGCTTAGATACTGGGTTAACACCTGCTTTTACTCATATATCGCATAGTGATAGCTTAGACTGGAAAAACCCGACACCTGAGCAGATAGAAAAGCGTGTTATTTCTCGGGTGAAACCGGGTTCTATAGTTTTGTTCCACAACGGCGCAAAAAACACACCGGCAGCACTGCCGACCGTCCTCCAGACGCTTCAGGCGCAGGGGTACAAGATTGTCCCGGTGTCTCAATTGATTTATAAAAGCGATTACACGATTGATGTTGCCGGGATGCAGATACCGAGGTCAAACAGTGCAAATGCTTCTTCAAAATGAATAGTTGTAATTTCCCATGATTTTAGATGAGAATAATTTATTACGCCAGTTGATAGAGAAAATCTCGTTATTAAATCTATTTGAAGAGCGTAAAAAACGGCAGTGACTGCCCCTAACAAACTCGATGGGGGTAGCACTGCTTTTTTTTAAGCATGGAATAAATTTCTATAAAGTAAATGGCATATTATGGAATATAAATTATAGAAAGAATTACAAGTAAGGACTTTTGCAAAGAAAAAGGATAAAAAGGTAAGCACACTGAAAAAAGCTATAGCTATTCATACGGACGGCGAAGAATTGGCACATGCCGTAATGTTGACATTATTGTATATATACTATACAATAAAAAAGCCATGGAATATAAAAAAGAACAGATAGGCGAAGACTTGCTAAACCTCATCTGCGAGTTTTACGAAAAAGACAGCAAGGCGAGGACGTTTGGCACGGATACGGAGCTTTACCATTCGGAAATCCATATGCTTCAGTGCATAATGGAACACCCTGGTCTGCACATTTCCGGCATTGCCTGCCTACTTGGAATTACGAGAGGCGCGGCTTCACAGACGGTGAAACGGCTGGAACACAAGAAAATGGTCGTAAAAGAAACCAGCCCAACCAATTGCAAAAAAATAGTTATGCACCTTACATCAAAAGGCGAAACCGCCTGCCAAAACCATAAAAAGGCCCATGAAAAATACTGCGCAGTAATATTAACCTTTTTGACAGATGCGTCGGCGGAACAACTTCAATTTTTCTCCGGATTCCTTTCGAAATTCAAAAAATTTCTCGAAGAAGAATAGACCGGAGAAATAATGATTTGCACTTTGTACTGATAGTATAGTATCTTTACATTTTTATATAATGCTTGGATCTATGATAGTAGGCGTGGACAGAAAAAAAGAAGGATACATTATAAAATGGACAAAGAATATCTTATACACGAAAAGCCGTTGAAAGCGCTTATCGTTTTTTCGCTGCCGATGATTATAGGCAACTTGTTTCAGCAATTTTACACCATGGTCGATTCTATAGTAGTGGGGCGTTGCGTCAGCGAAAACGCGCTTGCTGCTGTTGGTGCGTCGTATTCTGTCACAAACGTGTTTATCTGCGTTGCAATAGGCGGCGGGGTGGGCGCATCGGTAATCATAAGCCGATATTTCGGCGCTCGCGAATATGGGAAGATGAAGCAGGCTTCATATACTGCGCTGCTGGCTTTTCTCGTGCTTGGTACGGTGCTCGGGATTGTAGGGCTGTTCTGCTGCAAAGCGCTCATGCAGTTGCTCGACACGCCGGCAAACATACTCGACATGACCATTGTCTATCTCAATATTTATTTTATCGGCCTTCCGTTCCTTTTCATGTACAACGTCATCTCGGCTTTGTTCAATGCCATAGGCCGTTCGCGCGTCCCGCTCTACCTACTGATTTTTTCCTCCATGCTTAATATATTCCTCGATGTCTACATGGTTTGCTCACTTCATCTCGGCGTGGCCGGAGTTGCGTGGGCAACATTGATTGCTCAGGGTATTTCCGCCGTGATTTCATTTGTGCTGTTGCTTAGGGAGCTGCACTCGTACCCTTCTGTGAAGGTTGAGATATTTGATGGCACCGAGCTGAAAAACATGGCTCGCATAGCGCTGCCGTCGATTCTTCAACAATCGACTGTTTCTATCGGCATGATGTTAGTTCAGTCGGTTGTCAACAGCTTTGGGGCGGAAATGCTGGCTGGCTTTTCGGCAGCTATGCGTGTGGAGAGCATCTGTATAGTACCTATGCAGGCGATGGGAAACGCGATTTCAGCCTATACGGCGCAGAATATAGGGGCCGAAAGGAAAGGACGCATTGTAAAGGGTTACCATGTCAGCGGATGGATTGTTGCGCTTTTTGCGGCCATCATCTGCATTGTACTTGAAATTTTCAATACGTCGATTATCTCAATGTTCCTTGGCGACAACAGCACGCACCTCGCTTCGCAGACGGGGATTTCATACCTTAGGTTCATGGGGTGGTGCTATATTCTGATTGGGCTTAAAATGGTGACAGATGGTTTGCTGCGAGGGGCAGGTGACATGAAAATGTTCACCATTGCGAACCTTGTGAACCTTGTCATACGTGTGACGGTCGCCGTTACATTAGCGCCGAGCTACGGCATATCCATGGTCTGGAGCGCAGTGCCTCTCGGCTGGTTTGCCAATCTCATCATTTCTTATGCCGAGTACTGCACCGGCAAGTGGAAACATATTGCCGATTCGGAGAAGCAAAAAACAGCGTAATTAATGCCGGTTGAACGAGCCAAAAGGGCACGCAAATACTGACTTTTGGATAATTGGAATGATGCCATAAAAATGCAGAGGGCAAACACACCAAAGCTGTCGGAATGGCTTAGATACTGGGTTAACACTGCTTTTACTCATATATCGAAACTTCGTTTAATCCGCGTAACTTAATATTGCGTGCTGTAATTGTTGTACATCTATTTTACGCACCATATCACATTTGCCATTGCTATGTATAATTAAAAAAGATGGATACCAATGGATGTCATATACATTTTTAAATATGGATAGTTTGTCGACGATGTCTCCTTTTGCCGCATTTTTGTCACGCTCGATTCGCGTTATATTAAACTTTTTTGTGATCTCCGGGGTATATATTTTAGGAGTGGCTTCTTTACAGTCCTTACATCCTGGCATACTAAAATATATTAGGTTCTGCAGGCCAGTACTGTTTTTTACAATATTATGTACAATAAAATCGTTAGCATTAGAGATCAGTTTTTCTTTGTTTGTCAGGTTTTTCTCGGATAAAAATGAAATTGCATTTTTATATCCTTTACTATCCACAAAGACCACATTGTTATTCTGATCAACTATAAAAATTGTATTTAACGAGGAAGATATTCTGACATTTCCCAAAGAATAGCTGTTATCATATAAATCGTACTTTTTAGTTTCCTCCTCGGGTATTTTGTTTTCCCAGAGCAGCATAAGTTCGATGCCTTGATTTTTGCAGTATATTTCGCGAATTTCTTTTAGGATAGGTAGGTTGCTTAGACAATTGCCGGATTTATCCGATAAAAAGACAACAATCTTATAATTTTTGTTATCCCAAACCATCTTTGTGTTATTTGAGCGCGTAACATTCAGTGTTGAAATATTGTCTTTACATTTCAAATAGGCATCAGTTGTTTTCGGTTTCATAAACAAAGTAAATACTACAACCAAGCAAAGTACCAACAGCAAGGCACCAACGCCTATAATTACCAATCTTATCTGAGTATGCCTGTCCTTGATTTCCATATTGCCATTCGGAGATACGTAAGGTGATGTTTACGCACTCCATGCGCCTCCTTTTTTGCTATTAATTAGTTACTCTACCCAAGTCTATGAATTTGGATTAGCGGGATAAAGCTTTTTAATGAATCTCCCTGCCACAAAGCAGCGGAGTATCATAGGAGCTATGAGAAAACACGCCGCAAACAGTGGGAAACTAACCACTAATTCGAATAATGCAGATAAGTTGTATACAATTATGCAAAATTCATCCAATAGCCTTAGCTTATTCTTCTTTTCGACAATTGTCAATAGTTCTATTATACAAAATAGAATGAGTAACACGACTTTATATAAATCAAAATGTAAAAAATGCATAAAAACATGCTATGTAGATTCCTGGCAAAGTGAAGCCGCGGCACCAGTTAGGCAACATGGAGTGATACCATAAAAATGCAGAGGGCAAACACACCAAAAGTGATAAAATCAAAGGCAGTCAGGGTGGTGTGTTATGCGGAAATACACCAAATTTCCATTTATAAACAAGCTGAATAGTGGGCAAACAGCATGAATTCAGACTATATAAACACGGGCTAATTCTGCGTAGTTAATATGGCAGGCATTTATTTTAGTCCTACTTGCAATACATGGCGTGCGGCGGACTATAATATCCGAATATTTTAGAAAGCATAGACATGAACCGGTCATAAAAGGCATATATTGTGTTACAGCATGAAGCGGACTCATAAAACGGCGGCAAAACCCCTTATGCTGCCGGATGGCACTGTAAACAAGGTGTGCTCGAACGGGCTGCCTATCCATAAAAGGATTGGTTGTTGATATGATGGGGAGAAAAAACGAGCGCCGGTAATTAATCCGACGCTCGTTTTATAAATTGTAGCGTTACAATTGTTAAACAAAAAGCATGATTTGGTTTTTACAAAATTAAAATCAGTTAAATAATTCCAGAAACTTCCACCGTTGTTGTACCTGGGCTGACGGTTACGATTCCGGTAACCGGATCCCGCGTAAAGGTAGCAGCAGGGATTGTCAGTGAATACGATGATGCCGAGGCCGGCAGTGTGAAATCTCCGCCGACAAACGAATAATCAGATGTTGTGACAGGTGTCCCGTTGACGGAGACAGCAGAGATTGATTCCGGCGCAGGATTAAATGTGTCTGAGAGCACAACACTTGAAGCCAGCGTATTACCATAATTGTACATTGTGAATGCATAGGTCAGCAGACTTCCGTCAATCACAGGATTTGGCGACATTGCTTTGATGATATCGACATCGGCATATGCGTCTACCACAAGTACTTTCACCGCATTTATCGGATCAGTAAGCCCGTCTGCTGTTAATGTTGATTCGTTGATAATAAGTGATCCAATGGCTAACGGCGCCTGATCGTTTACTTTTGCGGCATAGATGATCATAGCGTTAGAATGTGCAGGTAAAGTCGGGACGGTAAACGTCACTGATTCCGTAGCTATAGTAGGAGATAATGTTGAGATAAATGCACCGTTGATATATAACATCGCGGGTCCAATATAATCCAAAGGAGTTATACTGATGCTTCCCAGTGGAGTTGTGCCAAGGTTATCGACAATGACTACATTGCTCAATGCAGTTGCAGCGGTATTAGCCATTGTTATGATATACGTGAGTTGCTCATCTCTGTGATAAACGCTTTCCAGTGCGTTTTTACTCGCAGTTAAGGGTCCTTCCAGATTCGTTGATGCTATATTGGAGATTGCCGAACCGGTATGGGCACCGTAGTGGAAACTGATTTGCGCTTGGTTATTAATAATAGCCATATATTCCATCTCACATTTCAATTTAGTATATTATTGATAATATAACAATAGACACATCATCTACCGACTATATAGTATGAAAAAGTAGATAGCAATGTGAAATTAAATAGAAAACCATAAACATAATATACGCTTACAGCAATTTTGATTATGACTGCAAAACAGGAATAATACAAACAATTCTACAACTTGGCTGGAACTGTTTGAAGTAATACAAGAACATCTTTGAATCTGCAAAAATAAGTCCACAGGAGATTAATCATAAATGGCTTTTCGCTGTTTCTTTTTTTATAACAAAATTTGTACGTCAGGAGTGGTACAAACATATTATGAACCGGAAAGAAGGTATGAAAAATTATGCCAACTATGATATTAGATATATCGGATGCCACTTTTGTATCTTCGGCACAACCGAATAGTAATTTTTCTTTTTATCCGCTGATGTATACAGGTACTGACGTGAAACTTTTGAATTGCATCAGTCTGGTTCGAATAACACTTCCCGAATTGCCTGTAAAACAGGTGGATAATGCTAAACTTCAACTCACAATGATTGCAAAAAGCGGTGTATCGCCCAGCCCTATTGTAGTTAATAAAGCAATTTCTTATTTTAATCCTTCGACGGTCACATATAATACTCGTCCATCTTTTACGGCAACCTCATCGGCAGTCAGTATCAGCAATACAGATATGAATATAGCTGTAAACATTGATGTTACTGATTTAATTAATAGCTGGTTAAACGGCGCACAAAACAATGGAATTGTCCTTACCAACTCAAATGACAAAACACTTGTGGGATTTGCTAAAAACGCCGTTCTCTATGAGCTTTATTTTCCAAAACTGGTACTTACCTATTCCAGTACCAAATTAGATAACACCGCTATCTGCTTTAGTTATGCACAACTGGCAAATCTTATTACACAGCTCATCCGCTTTTATCCTACAGCGACGATATCAATCTATACAAAAGGTTTTAACGCCACAACCGTCAGCGGAATTCCAGTAAAACTATATGGTTCTCCAGACGCAACCTATGGAACGCTTGCCGTTTTGGGTGACGGAGGATATGGAGCCGTGCCGCTTAATGCAATATCCGCAATCGGACTGCCCGCCGGTATGGTATACAATCCTTTAATCACGTACCTGACCGCTCCGGCGTTTCCCACGGGCTGCGATAAAAATCTAATCACCGCTTATCACGATTATCTGCCTCTCTCAACTTCTGTGACGGTATATTCGGGAACATTAATCGTGGCCTCCGGTATAGTTTATAAAAATGAATATGGAATTTTAGTATTGGCCGATGACAACCTCGGGACAAATCCGACCTTTATGCCTGTCGGCAATATAACCGCTATTGTAACTTCAGCCACTGCGAACGAAACGCAGTCCAATTTAATCACTTCATCTAAAGACTTGATTCCTATCCATTTGCCGCGTGTAAAAAAATAATTTTATTAACACAGCTCGGCACTTTTTATGGGCTTTCTCGTTTTGATCCAATAAACAGATGAAAAAGTCTGCATATTAGAGTTCAAATAGATTACAAAATCAATTGATTGGATAAGCAATAAAATAAGGCCGTCGGAAAATCAACCTGACGACCTTATCTTGTATTACGAAATGAGCCAATGTAGCTTGCTGCAAAGTCTATATATGCTAAAATCCCGCTGTGCCTGTCTTTCTACCTGCGCCTCTGTCTGGTGTGAGGAATCGGCTGCGTCAGCAACTTATTGTCTACCACTAAGCCGTTGCTCCGCTCGTCTGCAGTCTGTCTCTCAATCGCGGCTTTACCTTTGTTGACTTCACCCGCAACGGCCTGCCGGAGTTGCTCGATTTCATCATCCGTTACTCCCGGGATCAACTTTTTGATCTGCGTTTCAAATTCGGCCTGTTTAGTAGCGATGGTTTTGTCAAGATTCGGAGTAATGCGAAATTCCTCGTCAACAATATTCCACGCTGTTCGGGAAAAGTCCATCCAGTGATTCCATTTGTCCTGCCTTGCTTTGGCTTTGACAGCGGCGGCTTTCTCGTTAATTAGGTTTACCCCTGCATCACCTACGGCCTTAATGGCAGCTGTGAAAATGGCAACAATAACGGTAATGAGTATTGGAACCAATGCGTCAATAACCTGCTGTACCATAGTATTTGCCTAACCTTTCTGCCTTTCGGCTTAAGTTGCGGTTTCAATATACACTTAAAACGAGCCGCACCAGAATTCTTTGGAACCTTTTCCAACGGTGCGGACCTTTCCTGATGGAATACATTCGAATTGCCCAAAACAAGGGGAATCGCTTTTAAATTGATATGTTCGGCAGGGACGTTTCATGAAATCTTTTGTTAAAATAAAAATGGTTTGAAAATGTAAAATGGCCGTATCGGATTGATTTCCGTTACTCTGCCTGCGAAAGACTACGTTGCAGCGCGGGAGAAAAAATACATGTTTTGCTGAAAAGCTTGATTTTTTAAGCAGCAAATAACCGCATATGCCCATGATGCACATCGTCATATTTTAATTTTGCAATAATAAAAGCTGTGGAAAATAAAACTATTCATAATCGTGCGGACATAGCATAAAATAAAAAGTACACGCGGTAAAACCTGTTGCAGAGAGTGAATGCGTACAGCCAGTGCGCACGGCTATTTCTGCTTTTAAAAATGATAAATGTGAAGTGTGTAGATTATGATGCCTGTTTTGCTCTGTGGCAGCCCAGATGAAACTTCTGTGAGGGAAGCGCTTTTTCCGGCGCTTTCACGTTATGGCGGCGTATTTTTTGTCGGTAGGGGCTGCGTTGTGCAGAGTGGCAGTCCGGCGGGGTATTTGCTTTGTGAAAGCAGCGAGATACCGGATATCGGACTTCCGCACGGAATTTTAGTTATAAAGGATAAAATTGTGCAGACAAAGCCTGCTTCTGTTCCGGATGATTTTTTGTGTGTTATGGCGTCTCACAACAAAAGTGTGGCCAAGCTTCTCCATGGCTGCAGGGTTACGGCCGTTTCGTGCGGGACGGATCCAAAAGACACATTGAGCCTTGCCGGGCTTGAAAGCGGATGTGCTGACGTGAGCCTGCAGAGGAATCTTGTAACAGCAGGCGGAAATATGCAGGAACCGCGTGACTTTCATGTGGAATTTTCAAAACCGCGCAGCCCGGAGCAGATTTTGCTTGTGAGTGCAGTGTTGCTCCTGTCTGATATTGACCCCGAAAACGGATATGTAATATGATACCTTTTTTTGAAAAGATTTCCGGTTATAAATCCGGAGCAGAGCAGCAAAATAGTAAGGCAAACGCATGAGGATAATGAATCTGAAAAGGAGTGTATTGGTTATGTCAAAAAACAACAATGTTGTCCCAGAAGCGCGTGCTGCACTTGACAAGTTCAAGATGGAAGCTGCCACTGAAGTCGGCGTTAACCTGAAGCAGGGCTATAACGGCGACCTTACGTCTAAACAGGCCGGTTCTGTTGGCGGCCAGATGGTAAAGAACATGATCAAGAGCTATGAACAGAACATGAAATAACCTCGCACTTGTAATTTTATTGGAAAAAAATTAAAATAATGGCGTGTCCTGTGCCGCAGTAAGGCAGGGGGCACGCCTTCTTTATGTGCAGGCGGCAGGCTCGTTTTCAGGATATGCAACGGCGAATTGACTGATATGTGATTTTCTGCTATGCTGTCATTGAAACAAATTTTCATGGGGGAAGGCAGATGGCAGGAAAATATTCGCCGGGCAGCCGAAAAGCGAAACTGACGGCTGCAGGAATCATTGCGGCCGCAGCCGCTGTGTGGGAGGCCGGATTTTACATATTTGCCAACTGCAATCTTAAAGAAATCCTTCAGAAAGGCTCAGTAAAGGTATTTTTTGGCCTTATCACTGTTACGGAAAATGCTGCGCTCGCAAACCCGCACCTTGTAGCGGCAGTATTCTGTGCTGCCCTTGCTGCAGGTTGCTTTATTGGCATACGAAGGGTTACGGCAAAGCCAGATATGTAAATAAAAAAGGCTCTATGCCAAGAGTTGGGGTAAACCGAAAATGGAAACAGTGGGAAGCAGTGTTAAGCTGCTTTTTTTTCGTTACGAAACTGAATATGTGCAGGATACTTGCGAAAGCGCCGGGAATTGCGGTAGCCGTAAGCATCCTAATAAATTCAAAATGCCCTTTTAGATATAAAAAATGCACGGAGAAAAATTTTCTTCGTGCAAAGGCTCATATTAGGCAGAAATCCAAAGTTACCGGCTCAGGTCAGCTTCAAACAGTCTGGCCTGCTTTTTTTGCAATTTCTTCTTTTTTGTTTTTCTCTCTTGTTTCGCGCTCTGCGCAGCGCTCTTTTGCCGCGCTTGTTTTCCAGATATCATCTGCAACAGGTGCCCAGTTCTTTGCAGCCGCGACGCATTTTGAGCAAAGCTGGTCGGCGTCTTCCGGATGTACAAGGTCTGTGGACTTTGCACCTGACTTTTTCACCATCTGAGCAAGTCGCGGAGGGTTGTCAAGCAGCGGGCATGGGCGGAGCATATCATGGTTAAAAGGCTGGCTGCGGCGGTATTCCATGAAAAGCGGAGAACGGCACGCTTCCAGTATCGTTTTGTCTTTTATATTAGAGTCTGAGTAATGGATAAACGCGCATGGCTCAATATCACCATTAGCATTGATGTGCAGGTACGAAGCACCGCCTGCTATGCAGCCGTTAACATATTCGCCGTCATTCCAGAAATCCATTGTGAAGATCGGCTTTGTATTACGGAACTTACGGATCTGGTCATACATAAACTTGCGCTGCTCAGCAGTCGCCATCAGATCAGGGACTGCATCAACACCTACAGGCATATAAGTGAATATCCACGCGAAAATGCACCCCTGGTTGATAAGAAAATCGATATATTCGTCGCTGCCTATAGTATCCGCATTCTTGCTTGTATAGCAAAGCGATGCGCCAAACGGCAGCTTTTTTTCGCGCATAATCTTCATGGCACGCATTACTTTCTGATAAGTGCCTTTCCCGCGGCGGAAGTCGGTTTCTTCCTCATTGCCTTCAATGCTGATTGCCGGGACGAAGTTCTTCACGCGCAGGACATTGTCAGCAAAAGCCTCATCAATCATTGTCCCATTTGTAAATGCAAGGAAAGTGCAGTCATTATGTGCTTCGCAAAGCTTGATGATATCGTCTTTCCTCATTAGCGGCTCACCGCCGGAAAGTATGTACATATAGCAGCCAAGCTCTTTGCCCTGCTCGATAATATTGTCCATCTGCTCGTAACTGAGGCTGAGGTTATGGCCGTAATCCGCGGCCCAGCATCCAGTGCAGCGAAGGTTGCATGCCGAAGTTGGATCCATCAGTATGGCCCATGGGATATTGCAATTATATTTTTCCTCATTTTCATGGATCTTTTTGCCGCCCATGAAGTTTATCAACATGTTTTCAAATGACTTTTTGCGGTAGCCATCATCTACATTGTTGTAAAAGCCAGAAATCAGGCGGTTCCAGTTGTTGTTCGGGTCTTTCACAGCTTCATCAAGTATTTTGTAAGACCTGTTGTGCCTTTCATCCTTATCAAATTTTTCCAGCCAGCCCAGCAGTTTAGGAATGTTTTTCTGAGGGTTGCTGTCAAGGTAGCTCATGGCGGTTTTAAGGCCGAAGAATTCCAGTTTATCTTTAAAGTTTTCCATAGCGGATCATCCTTTCTGAACTATTAACTGCAACTGTGGATACACAAATCAATTTTATCATTTTTTTAATGGATTGTATCTATACAATACTTTAATAATGTAATAACCATACCAGTTTATTGCATTATTTCAATTGGCAAATACCTCAATATTTATGAAAAAAATGGCTGATATATTCACGCCTTTACGCCTGCTCCTTCATTGTTTAAGATCGGGCAAGGCCCTTTTAAGCGAATTGCGCAGCGCATAAAAAAGCGGAACAGCTATAGCATCTGCAACCAGCGCATTAATAAGCGTGACCGGAATTTTTACTGAAAGCTGAAGCCTAACAGCCTGCCATGCTGATCCTACAAGCGCCAGCTTCGCCCAGCTGTATGCGATATAGAGTGCGCAGTATGTAAGTGAACCCGTCACTGCGCCCACAATCACGCGTGAAAGCTTTTTTTCGCCGCTTTTTGCGCTCCAGACAATCACTCCGCAGACGAACGCCATTATGAATTTTGTCACAAGTGTAACAGGCGCACTGGAAGCCCATCCACCGACAAGGTCAAACAGGCATGAGCCTATGCCGGCCGCAAGGCCGCCGTAAACAGGTCCAAGCAGCAACCCGGAAAGTATGCAGAAAACATTTGCAAAACCGAGCATCGTTTTGTCGCCGCCAACAGGTATCTGCACCTTGAAAAACATTGTAGCGATAAATACCAAAGCCGCCATCAGGCCTGTAACGGCAAGGTTAACATTTGAATTTTTCGAAATGCATTTTACTTTCATTATTATTGCCCCCAGCTTTATTTAACAAATGCAGCAACACTTTTTTTCAGCTTTGCGCCGTCAAGTGCACGGCCAAGAATCAGGTAAACCACCGCGCTTGCAGTCGCCTGAACAGCATTGCCCGGGATTTCAGCAACAGGCGAAACGAAACTGTGCAGCATGAAAGCTTCGGTCAGGTAGTAGCCGCCTATGCATATTACGCCTGCTGCTGCGGAAGCGGCGGCGTTACGCCTTGTGATTATCGTTTCGCCTGATGAAGTAAAGCACAGGGCCATTGCAGCCTTTATCGCAAATGTAAACGGCGCATAGGCTATGCTGCCGGTCAGCGCATCCGAAAGCCCCTCGCCTATCCCTGCAGCCGTAACAGCATACGGCGCAGGCAGCAGGCTTGCCGCAATATAGACAAACGCGTCGCCGAGGTGTATATATCCCCCGGTAGCGGGCGTCGGTATGTGAAGCACATAGGCTGTCACAATAAAAATCAGTGCGCCCAGCAGAGCAGTAATCACGCCAAGGCGCAATGAAGCTTCTTTTTTCAATTGCAGTCCGCTCCTTTTTCGGGCCGCAGCATGAATTCTTTATGTGCGGCTGTTGCATAATTTCTTTTCTGTGCTATCATGATAGCTGAAAACTGTTTGCATTAAAATATACAGTCCGTAAAAATTTAATCAGTACAGATCTTATTACAGGAGTGCAGCATGACGTATGACTATATCCAGCTCGACAGGAACTCGGGTGTGCCGCTTTACCGCCAGCTTTATCTCAGTATCCGCACGGCCGTGGAGTCTGGCGGCCTGAAGGAAAACGACCGCCTGCCATCGGTAAGGCGCCTCTCTGACGACTTGCACCTGAGCTGCACAACAGTCGAATCGGCTTATCAGCAGTTATGCGTCGAAGGATATATACATTCTTCGCCGCACAGGGGGTATTTTGCACTTGACGCAAGGCGTGAAGGGCCTGCACGAAGGACCGTGCCGCCCGTATTTCACCGCACTGTTTCACCAGCGGTGCGCTATAATTTCGGCACCGACTGTGTCGATATAGGCCATACGGATATTAAAATATGGCGGCGCAATGTGCGCAGCGCCCTTAACCGTGAAAACGTCCTTTGCTCATACGGCGAGCATCAGGGTGAAATCGAACTGCGTGAAGCGCTCTCTTCATACAGCTTCGGCACGCGCGGAGTTATCGCCACGCCTGGGCAGATTGTAATAGGCGCAGGAACGCAGCCGCTCCTCTCCCTTCTTTGCGGGCTTATGGAGCGGCGCCGTTCCGTTGCAATGGAAGAGCCGGGGTTTCCACAGGCAGAGCAGGTTTTTTCAGATTACGGCATTTCTGTGCTGAAGCTGCCCGGTGACAGCAGCGGCATCAGCATGGATGCGCTTGAAAAAAGCGGCGCGCGCCTCGCTTACATCAACCCTTCCAACAGGATATGCACTGGCTCAAGCATACCGGTAAGCCGCCGCACTGAGCTTCTGCGCTGGGCACACCGCAGTGGCGGGATTATAATTGAAGACGACTACAACGGGGAGCTGCGCTACAGAGCGCGTCCCGTGCCAGCAATGCAGGGAATCGCGGGCGGGCGCGGCGTAGTATATCTTGGTTCTTTTTCAAAATTGCTCCTGCCGTCAGTCCGGATAGGCTACATGGTGCTTACGCCGGAGCTGCTGAAAGAATATCTTCCGCGCGCAGCGAATTATAACCAGACTGCATCAAAAGTTGAGCAGCTTGCGCTTGCCGAATATATACGCAGTGGCCAGATGGAACGGCATCTTCGCCGCCTTAGAAAGCTTTACGGCACAAAAAGCGAAAGGCTTATAAAAGCGCTGAAAAATGCTTTTGGTAAAAAAATAGACATTCTTCTCGAAGAAACGCCGCTCACGCTTATCCTGACTGTGCACACAAAAAAAAATGCCGATGGGCTTTGCCGCCTCGCCATGAAGAACGGCGTGCGTGTGCAGAAAACAGAAGACGGGAAGATACGCCTCGGCTTTGCCAGCATACCGATAGGCAATATTGAAGACGCCGTGCAATGCCTGAAATCCGCATGGTCAACTTGTTTTTAAATGAATTTTATGCTATTCCTTATGCTGCCGTGTAAACATGGCCATGCAAAATTACTGTGGCTTGCCATGCCGCTTAAAAACTGTGCTGCACCTTTTCAGACGATAAAAAACAGAGTATGATAAAAAAGTATAAAAAAGCCGCCTGGTTTAAGGCGGCACGAGAGAGAAAGGACAATAAAGATGAGAGCTTACGAACGACTTTTAAATTACGTGAAATACGACACTACTTCTTACGAAAACGCGCCTGAAAGCGTATGCCCAAGCACTGAAAGCCAGAAAGTGTTTGCCGGATATCTTGTAAATGAAATGAAAAGCGTCGGCATTGCCGACGCACGCATGGACGAGTATGGTTATGTTTATGGCAGCATACCTTCAAACTGTGGCAGCAGGCAGCCCGTAATCGGGCTGATTTCCCACATGGACACAAGCTCTTCTGCAAGCGGTGCCAATATTCACCCGCATATCGTTAAAAATTATGACGGCGGCAGCATAGTGCTCAACGCCGAAAAGCATATAGTCATGAGTCCTGAAGAGTATGGAGTCCTCGGAGACTGCAAAGGCATGGACTTAATTGTAACCGACGGCACTACGCTTCTCGGTGCCGATGACAAAGCTGGCATTGCAGAAATAATGACTGCTGCCGAAACTCTGCAAAAACAAAATATACCACATGGAAAAATCGTTGTTGCGTTTACGCCTGACGAAGAAATCGGCCGCGGCACAGACAGGTTCAATATCAAGAACTTCGGCGCGGATTTTGCCTATACCGTTGACGGCGGCGACGTGCGGCACTACGAATATGAAAACTTCAACGCCGCATCCGCAAAACTGACAGTCAACGGAGTGTGCACCCACCCGGGGGACGGCAAAAACAAGATGAAAAATGCTATACTCTTCGGTATGGAGTTTAACTCAATGCTTCCGCCGGCCGAAACACCAGCGCATACGGAAGGCCGCGACGGCTTCTACCATTTGCTCCACATGGAGGGCTGCGAAGAAAAGGCCGTGCTCAAATACATCATCCGCGACCACAGCAAAGAAAAATTTGAAGCGCGCAAAGCATACATGAAGCGCGCCGCAGATTACCTCAATGCAAAATACGGCAGCGGCACATTCGAGCTTGACATTAAAGACTCATATTATAATATGAAGCCGGTCATAGAACAACATATGGAAATCATTAGCCGTGTGGAAAAAGCCATGCTTAAATGTGGCATTAAAAATCTGACGCCCACACCGATACGCGGAGGAACAGACGGCGCCATGCTTTCGCTGAAAGGCCTGCCGTGCCCCAACCTGCCAACAGGCGGCTGCAATTACCACAGCCGCTTCGAATTTATTCCGGTTCAGGCAATGGACAAAGTAACCGATATACTTGTTGCCCTGGCGAAGGAACAGCAATAAGGAGATAAACATGTTGCCCACTGCTTTCTGAAAGCATTATATTGTATTATCGATTGCCCCTTCTTCAAGCTTTGCATCATAAACCTCTTTCGGCAGTGGCTTCTTTAACAGTGCAAGAATGAAACAGCCGACAAACATTCCAGCAACCAAAGCAATAAAATAGCCAAATGGATTTGTAATAGTTGGAAGGACGAAGATACCTCCGTGCGGTGCGTGGAGTTGGCATCCAAATGCCATTGAAAGGGCACCGCTGACAGCAGAGCCTGCAATCATAGAAGGTAAAACGCGAAGTGGATCAGCCGCTGCAAATGGAATTGCTCCTTCTGTAATAAAAGATAGACCCATAACATAGTTTACAAGCCCTGACTGGCGCTCTTTTGGAGTAAAGCGATTTTTGAAAAGAGTAGTGCACAGTGCAATGGCAAGTGGAGGTACCATGCCGCCTATCATGCATGAAGCCATAATTTTAAATCCCATTCCATTAGCGCCTGGGGAAGAAAGCGAAGCGGTAGCAAATAGATAAGCGGCTTTATTAATTGGGCCGCCCATGTCTGTAGCCATCATTCCTCCTATAATTAATCCGCAGGCAACAGCCGCATTTGTATTCATACTGGAAAGGAGACCAGTTAAGCCAACATTAATCCAGATCATTAGTGGGTTAATCAGTGACATCACAATCCCAATTAAAAAAATACCTGCCAGAGGATAAATCAGGATGGATTTTATTCCTTCCAGGGATTTTGGGAAATGGCTGCACAACTTTTTTAAGCCAAGTATCAAGTAACCAGCAATAAAACCAGCAAATAATGCGCCTAAAAATCCAGCGCTTACTTTGCCGCCTGCTGGGTCACTGAATGTGCTGCCGTTCATTGCCAAAATTCCTCCTACAAACCCTACAGCCAAACCTGGGCGGTCAGCTATTGCCATTGCTATAAAACCTGCAAGGACCGGAAGCATCATATTAAAAGCAAAACCGCCTACGCATTTGAAAAACTTGGCGGCAAGTGTTGTTGAGCCAAAATTCGGCCCACCTGTAACACCGCTTGCTGAATCTATTAAAAACGCGATTGCAATCAGGATGCCTCCGCCAATCACAAATGGAAGCATATGTGAAACGCCATTCATAAGCTGTTTGTAGATATTAGAACCCGTATTGTTCTTTTTACCTGAAACATGCTGCACTTCCATTTCTTTTGAAGCGCTGTGAAAAGTTGGTGCCTTCCCATCAAGTATTTGTTGAATAAGTTCCTGCGGTTTATTAATACCAGCTGTAACACTTGTTTTAATAACCGGCCTGCCATTAAAGCGGTTCATCTCGACTTCACGGTCTACTGCAACAATTATGCCGTCACACGATGCAATATCTTCTGGTGTAAGTGCGTTTTCAACGCCCCCGGCTCCATCTGTTTCCACCTTTATGGCAACTCCCATCTTCTGGGCTTGTTGTGTGAGCTTTTCAGCAGCCATAAATGTATGGGCTATTCCGGTAGGGCAGGCCGTAACAGCAAGAATCTGCGCTTTGCCTGATGGCATTTTCCTGCCAGAAGCATTATCCTCCTGCGTTTGTTTGGCCGCAAATTTTTTGGCTTCTTCTTCCGTAATCAACTGCAAAAATTTTTCAGGGCCATCTGCTTTAAGCAATTCCGTTTTGAATCCCGGTTCTGCTAACAGAATGGCTAAATGCTGCAGTGCTTTAAGATGTATATTATTACCATACCCTGAAGCTGGTGCTGCAATCATAAAAAGCAAAGTAACAGGCTGTTTATCCGGTGCGCTATAGTCGACACCGTTAGGAACTGTCATAGCGGCAATTCCTGGTTTTAAAACAGCATCCACTTTTGCATGCGGAATGGCAATACCCTCACCCACAGCAGTTGTGCTAAGGTTTTCTCGCGCAAAGATTCCCTTTCGGAATGCTCCTTTGTCGCTGATACAGCCTTCTGCATCCAGCAAATTAATCATCTGTTCAACTGCATCTTCTTCACTTGTTACTGATGCATTCAGCTTTATTCCACGCAATGTCAACAATTCATTGATTCTCATATGCAATTTCCTTCCCATAATTTTTTTATAATCTCTGCTTAGCCAAACTTTCAGTATAAAGCACAGAGATTAGAGTTATCAGAGTTATGGCTTTACACGATTAAGTGTTACAAGCCGGGCTGATTTTAGGATCTCCGCTTTCGTGCAAAGCTGCGTTCCCGGCTTAGACGCCGTAACCGTGCCTGCCGCTGTTGTAATGCGTGCAATTTCATCAAGCGTTAGTCCCTGCAATATTGAGTACGCCAATGCAGCAACCATGGAATCACCCGCCCCTGTCGCACTTTTTAGCTGAATTGTCCATGGCTTTGTTTTATAAGCTTCATCTTTATTAATAACGACAGCGCCATCTCCTCCCATGGAAACAATCACAGTGTTTATACCCGTCAAAATAAGTTTTTGGCCAGCATAGACAATATCGTTAAGCGATAAAAGCTTTCGCCCCACCAGCCCTTCCAATTCGTGTAAGTTTGGTTTAACAGCAAATGGTTTACTTTTAATTCCTATTTTCAGTGCTTCTCCATCTGCATCGAGAATCGTCTGCACTCCCGCTTCGTTTGCAATGTGTATAAATTCCCCATAGATATTATCAGGTACACCCGGCGGTATGCTGCCTGTTAAAACAACAACTGCGGTTTCAGCGCAAAGGTCTTCAAAATTTTTTTTAAACTGTAAAAGGTCGTCAGAGCAAACTTCACATCCGCTTTCATTTATTTCCGTAATCTTTTTTGCTTGTTGATCAAATATTTTAACGTTTGTTCGTGTTTCACCCGGAATTTCCGTAAAATTGCTATCAATATGGCTGTGAATTAAAAAGTTTTGTAACAGTTTTCCTGTATGGCCTGCAATAAATCCAACAGCAGTGGTTTTTATGCCAAAACTGTGCAAAACCCGGGAAACATTTATTCCCTTTCCACCTGGATCGGTTTCAGACTTAATAACACGGTTCAAGCCATATGGAATAAGCCTTTCCACTGTAACTGTTTTATCAACTGATGGATTAAGTGTGACCGTAAGAACAGTTTTCCCCATAATTGCCTCCAATTTAGTGTGTATAGTCTTCGCTATCTGCAAAATAAAAGCGTACTCCCTTATTCTTTATTTTCTGCTGTTGTTCATCTGAAATAGGATGGCATGTAATGCATACTTCTACATCTGCCAGTTTCCCAAAACTGGCAAATGAAACATGTCCAATCTTTGAATGGTCCGCTAAAACGTAGACCTGTTCGGAAGACGCTATCATGCGAGACTTAACAGATGCCTCAGCCAGATTCGGTGTAGTTAAACCTGCTTCAGCATCAATGCCATTTGTAGCCATAAATGCTTTGTCAACATGTATATGGCTTAAATTTTCTTCTGAGACTGGCCCGACCAGTGCAATAGTATTGGAACGCAACGTGCCGCCAACGCATATTAGCGTAATATTGGAATACCAGGAAAGCTTTTGCATCAGAAAGATGGAATTCGTTACAACTGTAAGCTTTTCAAACTTGCAGAGGTATGGGGCAAGGCACATAGTTGTTGTGCCTGAATCGATTAGCAGTGAATCTCCATTTTCTATTTGTTTTGCCGCACAGGCAGCAATTTTCTGCTTTTCCTGATGGTACTTGTCACGTTTTTCCCTGTATGATGGCTCAATTCCAACAGCGCTTGTGCAGACGGCTCCGCCGTGTGTCCTTTTCAGCAGTTTCCGCCTTTCAAGTTCTGTTAAATCTCTACGCGCAGTGGATTCAGATATGTGAAAAATATCGCATAATGAATGGATTGATATTCTTGTTTGATTTTGGACATATTTGCAGATCTTTTTGAGACGTTCCTCTTCATACATACGCTGCTCCGCTTTCATAATTGATCATGGCTGATATTTAACCGATTAATGATTGTTATGGACGTTTATGATTGATTCATATATCATTGTACTGACATCTTATAAATTGTCAATATAAATTCATTAAATTAATAAAGTTTTATGAATAATTTATTGTTTACAGATTTTATATAGCTTTGAGAAGTGTAGGCAACACTGTTGTCTGGAATGTGCCACGACTGCAAAAATTTTTCATTTGTGATTGCCATGTGGACTTCCCTGAGCAATTATTATCATGTGCGTTGAAAGCGTGCCTGTTTCATGCTATAATCGGTTAATAAGTCAAAGTATAAAAAGAGGGGGATCTTCGGAACATGATCCGTGCAAATCAGTACCGCACGCGCCTCTGTGGTGAAGTCGGTGAAAATGATATTGGGAAAGAAATCCGCGTGGCGGGTTGGGTTGAAAATATCCGCGACCACGGCGGCGTGCAGTTTATAGACCTGCGCGACCATTACGGTGTTGTCCAGATAGTCATACATGATGAAAAAATGCTGATGGATATCAATAAAGAATGCACCCTCACAGCAAAAGGAAAAGTAGTGCTGCGCGATGCAGACACGGTCAACCCGAAAATCCCGACAGGAACTGTCGAAGTCCATGTTGACGAACTAACAGTCCTTGGGAAGGTAACGGCGCCGCTGCCGTTTGAAATTATGTCCTCGCGCGAAACTAAAGAAGACGTGCGGCTTAAATACCGTTACCTCGACCTGCGCAACCCTAAAGTCCACCGCAATATTGTGCTGCGCTCAGAGCTTATCTCATATCTGCGGCAGAAAATGACAAGCCTTGGTTTTCTGGAGATGCAGACGCCAATCCTGTCCGCTTCATCTCCCGAGGGTGCGCGCGATTATCTGATACCGAGCCGCCGCCATCCGGGAAAGTTTTATGCGCTGCCTCAGGCACCGCAGATATTTAAGCAGCTTCTTATGGTTTCGGGGTTCGACAGGTATTTTCAGGTTGCTCCCTGCTTCCGTGACGAAGACGCACGTGCGGACCGCTCGCCCGGCGAATTTTATCAGCTCGACTTTGAAATGGCATTTGCAACACAGGAAGATGTTTTTGCTGTTGCGGAAGAAGTGATAGGCGACACATTCCGCAAGTTTTCAAATAAAAAAGTATCTCCCGCTCCGTTCAGGCGTATCCCATATGCGGAGTCAATGCTGAAATACGGTACAGATAAACCTGACCTGCGCAACCCGCTTGAAATACTCGACATAACCGATATTTTTGACGGTACATCGTTTAAGCCGTTCCAGCACAAAACAGTCCGTGCCATAAATGTTCCGGACTGTGCCGGCCAGCCGCGCAGCTTTTTTGAAGGCACGCTGAAGTATGCCGAGAGCATCGGCATGAAAGGCCTCGGCTACATCAAGGTGACGCAGGACGGCGAATACCAGGGGCCTATAAATAAGTACCTCCCGGATGACAGGCGCAGCGAGCTCGTCCGCCGTTCCGGCATGAAACCCGGCTGTGTGCTTTTCTTCATTGCAGACGATGCCGATATGGCGCCGAAATTTGCCGGCCAAATACGCGAGGAACTTGGAAAGCGCCTCGGGCTTATAGATGGCAGCCGCTTCGATTTCTGTTTCATAACTGATTTTCCTATGTTTACGATTGATGAAGAGACAGGCGCGACTATTTTCATGCACAATCCTTTTTCCATGCCGCAGGGCGGCATGGAAGCACTTATGACAAAGAACCCTGAAGATGTGCTTGCATATCAGTACGATATCGTGTGCAACGGCATTGAGCTTTCTTCAGGTGCTGTGCGAAACCACCGTATAGACATAATGAAAAAGGCGTTCGAAATTGCGGGCTACACTGAAGAAGAGCTCAAAACAAAGTTTACGTCACTTTACCACGCATTCCAGTATGGGGCACCGCCGCATGCAGGCATGGCGCCAGGCATAGACCGCATGCTCATGCTGCTTACCGGCGAAGACAATATCCGTGAAGTTATAGCGTTCCCGATGAACTCCAACGCGCAGGACGTAATGATGGGCTCACCTAACGAGGTTACCGAGCAGCAGCTGCGCGAAGTCCATATAAGGCTGCGGAAGTGAGGCTTTAAAGATGGTAACACATGAAGAAATACTTAAAATTGCAAACCTCGCAAAACTTTCAGTCGCTCCGGAAGAGCTTGATTCCCTTACGGAAGACATGAATAAAATCATCGGGTTTGCCGACACGATAAACGCCGCATCGTCCGATAAATCAACAGATTTTGATAACATAAATGGACTTTCCAACGTCCTCCGCGAGGACTCTGCAGAGCCGTCTTACAGCCGTGATGACATTCTGAAAAACGCCGAAGACAGCGAAGACGGGTACTTCGTTGTGCGGCGGCGCCGGTAAAGGAGCTTTTATATGGGAAAGTACGGAAAAATCGCACAGCTGCAGGAAATGCTGTCCTCAGGGGAAATAAGCTGTACGGAACTTACAAAAAAATACCTGAGTGTCATCGGGAAAGAGAATGGTGCCCTTAATGCTTATATAAATGTCACGGCTGACGCTGCGCTTAAAACGGCTGCCGAAGTCGATAAGGACATTGCTGCCGGGAAAGAACTTGCGCCGCTTGAAGGCATACCTATGGCATTAAAAGACAACATCTCCACAAAAGGCATGGAGACAACGTGTTGCTCAAAGATACTTGGCGGCTATGTGCCGATATATGACGCTACGGTATGGTCGGTGCTTAAGAATCAGAAAGCCGTCCTCCTCGGCAAAACGAACATGGACGAGTTCGCCATGGGCTCTTCATGCGAAACGTCGTGCCACGGCGGGGCAAAAAATCCGCACAACCTGAAGCGTGTCGCAGGCGGGAGCAGCGGCGGGGCTGCCTCCGCAGTCAGCGGCAACCTTGCGGCTTACGCCCTTGGCTCGGACACAGGCGGTTCCATACGCCAGCCTGCAAGCTTCTGTGGAGCCGTCGGCTTTAAGCCTACGTACGGTACGGTATCGCGCTATGGACTTATCGCATACGCTTCAAGCTTCGACCAGATAGGCCCCATAGCGTCAAGTGTAGAAGACGCCGCGCGCGTATATGACGTGATTTCAGTTTATGATAAAATGGACTCCACAAGCAGCGGGCAGAAAGAGCCGGTTCTGCCTGCACTCGAAAATGACATACGCGGTAAGAAAATCGGGATAGTGAAAGAGTATTTTGACGGCGTACGGTCTGACGTAAAAGAAGCCCTGCTCAAAGCCGCAGATGTTTTCCGCTCACTCGGTGCCGAAACCGTTGAATTCAGTATGCCGTCTATCCATTACAGCCTCCCCGTTTATTATATCCTCGCATGCGCCGAGGCATCGTCTAACCTCGGGCGCTACGACGGCATACGCTACGGCTACCAGACAGAACACTACACAAGCCGCAACGAGATGATATGCAAAACAAGGAGCGAAGGCTTCGGCGCAGAAGTCAAACGCCGCATACTCCTCGGGACTTATGTCTTGAGTTCAGGCTATTACGACGCTTACTATAAAAAAGCGCAGGACCTGCGCGGAGCTATTGTCCAGGCTTTTGACGGCGCTTTTTCGAAATGCGACGTTATCCTTGCGCCTACCGTGCCAATGACAGCGTTTCCCGAAAATTATGCGGCAAAAGACCCTGTGGAAACGTACCAGACAGACATATGCACAGTTCCCGTAAACATTGCCGGTCTGCCGGCTGTAAGTGTGCCGTGCGGTTTTGGCAGCGACGGCATGCCTGTAGGCATGCAGATTCTCGGGCCGAAGTTTTCGGAAAGCACTGTGCTCAATTTTGCGAACATGTACGAATCAGCAGCACGTGAAACGTCGTTTAAAGATACAGGAATGGGGGTTTCGCTGTGAATTACGAAGTTGTCTGCGGGCTCGAAACCCATATTGAGCTTTCCACAAAAACGAAGATCTTCTGCTCATGCACTACTGAGTTCGGCGGCAAGCCCAACACACACTGCTGCCCTGTTTGCATTGGTCTTCCCGGCACACTGCCAAAGCTCAACAAAGCCGTTGTTGAGTATGCGGTAATGGCTGGGCTTGCGACGCACTGTGAAATTAACCCCGACGCGAAAATGGATCGCAAAAACTATGTTTATCCCGACCTGCCAAAGGCGTATCAGATTTCACAGTACGACCAGCCGCTGTGCAGGCATGGCTATGTGGAGCTTTCAAACGGCCGGAAAATCCGCCTTACGCGCATACACATGGAGGAGGACGCCGGAAAGCTCGTGCATGAGCGTGGAAATACGTTTATTGACTACAACCGCAGCGGCGTCCCGCTTATTGAGATAGTTTCGGAGCCGGATATCCGCAGCATAGATGAAGCCATAGAATATGTGGAAAAGCTGCAGATGATCATGCGCTATATAGGCATATCAGACTGTAGGATGCAGGAAGGCTCCCTCCGCTGCGACGTTAATATCTCTGTCCGCCCGCAAGGTTCCACAGAGCTCGGCATACGCACTGAGATAAAGAACATGAATTCTTTTTCACACATGACAAAAGCCATGCAGTATGAAATTGACAGGCAGATAGACCTGATTGAAAGCGGCGAAAAAGTTGTGCAGGAGACGCGCCGCTACAATGAAGGCACGGGCTGCACCGAAGGTATGCGCGGCAAAGAAGATGCTGACGATTACCGCTATTTCCGCGAGCCAGACCTCGTCGCCGTCCGTGTTACGGATGATATGGTAAAAAAAACAAAGGCGAAGATGCCCGAAGACCCGCAGAAACGCCTGCACCGCTTCGTAAATGATTACGGCCTTACTGAAGGTGATGCACAGATGCTGATTGAGCACCGTCGCATTGCAGACTATTTTGAAAAGGCTGCAAATGGCGTTAAAAATACGCGCACTGTTGTAAACTGCATAACCGGACCGATTTTCGCACGCATTAAAGATGAGAGTGAAAAAGACAGTTTCAATATAAATATTCCGCCAGAAAACCTCAGCGCACTTGTGCGGCTGTTCGACGAAGGCAAAATCCGCAAGAACCAGTTGAAATCTACACTGGAAAAAATGCTCGACAGCGGTAAGCCCGCTTCGGCGTTCCTCAGTGAAAAAGACCTTGCCGGAATAAGCGCAGAGGATTTGAAAAAACTTTGCGCACAGGCGATACATGCCAACCCTAATGCTGCAAAGGATTATCTCGGCGGGAAGCAGAAGGCCGTCAAGGCGCTTGTAGGTGCGGTCATGAAAGCTACCCGTGGCCGTGCAAACCCACAGGAAGCGGAAAAAATACTGATTTCATTAATCGGGCAGTAGCCCGTTTTAAAATGCACAGCGACATTAAAAATCAACAGGCACTGAAAATTTTCGGTGCCTGCTTTTTTTATTTACATACTTCACCCATAAAGATTTTTTTCAATGACAGCATAGCAAAAAATGGCTATTTCACAGCAGGTTGCATTTCACGCGGCAAATTGTTAAAATATATAAGGAGATTAATATTATTTGGTCATGCTCGTTCTGCCTTTTGAAAACTTAATGGCGGGATTAAATCTTCTGAAAATATTACGGGACCAGGCTTTATAGACTGATTTCCGATAATAAACAGCGAAGACCATTGGAGGAAAGATTATGGCAGCTCAGAAATTTAAAAAGGGTAACTGCGTGATTTACGGGTCAAGCGGTATGTGCTTTGTGTCAGACATCAAAGCACTTCGCCCGTCGCTGGAGGCACCAAGCCGCCTTTATTATGTTCTCAGCCCTGCCGGCAATCCAAATTCCAAAATTTTCGTTCCAACTGAAAACAAAACTTTGACCGGAAGGATGCGCTTTGCTATGACAAAGTCAGAGGTAGATTCTCTGCTTGCGGGCGCAATCGGGAAAGAAATTAGCTGGATAGATGACAGAACTGCACGTACCAATTTTTTTCATGAAATTTTGAACCGGGGCATGGAGGAAGACCTTCTGCTTATGATACGCTGCCTTTTTGAGCGTAAAAGAGAACTGCAGAAAAGCGGCAAAAAGCTTTCGGGCACTGATGATGATATGCTTAAAACAGCAGAAAAGTTTGTAAAGGAAGAATTCTCGTATTCGCTTGAAATTCCGCAGGAAAAAGTAGAAGATTACATCCGATCTGCTATGGAAAAACAGGTTGGTTGAAATGCGCAAACCCTAATGGGTTTGCGCATTTCCATAATGGCAGACAGTAAATTTCATTGGTAAGGCTCAGCTTTTAAGCCGACAGCATGGCTATAGATATGCTGAGTGTAATAAGCGCCACGCCTATTAACGGAATCATGCCGTCGAAATACCCTGCGCGTTTTCCAAGATTGTAGTAAAGCATATAACAGATAAAATTCATCAACGTGCCAGCTGCAACGACGGCAACGAATATAACCGCAAGGATATGAGAAAACACCCCAATCCCATACAGTGTGTCAATTTCAGACAGCGCAAGCGCGGCCCATCCAACTATGAGAAATAATTCAGTCGTAACAGGCCTTTTAAACAGCAGGCGTGTTATAAACAACAGTATAATGTATAACGCAATGTCGCCCAAAAGAAGCGACCAATTTGGAAACAATGCCGCTTTGGCCTGAGATGAAGTAATGCCTCTGACTGCAAAAATAATAGCTGCAAGGCCTGCGGCGAAAGCGGGTATGAGAAGCCACCCTGTTTTCATGCCCTTTACGGCACCATTTGGCTTAAATGCCAGCAGCCACCATGCCAAATAAAATGCACAGCAGATTATAAGCAGAATATTGCTTTCGAAAATCCGTTTTGCGGGAACAGTAAAATTATAAATTGGCAAATGTTTCCACTCCTTTTTAGCCGTATGCACAGCCGCACAATGGGCAAATTCCCATGTTTTCTTCCGTACCATCATTTAGAAAATTGCCGCATTGAGGACATAAATAGCTTCCAAACCGACATTGTGTTACACTCTACATTTTAAATCATTATAATCTTTTTGCCGTGGATAAAACAGGCAATATTTAAAGATGAGGAAATTATATTTATAAATTCTGGCATATGGAAGTACCTGACAAGTACTTCCATTATTTTTAAAAATATTACTGGATATACTTGACAAATAAGGGCTGCTGGTGTAAGCTTTGTCGAAAGGGCTACTGGCGTAAACTATGTTGGAGGACACTATGAAAAAACTTGCCGGTAAAATCCAAAATTCTGAACTCGAGGTGATGCGTGTGCTGTGGGCGGCAGAAAGACCTGTGCCGCTTATTGAAATCCGCCAGGTGCTGTCCGTCCGCTGCGGATGGGAGGATTCCACAGTAAAGACACTTTTAAGGCGGCTTCAGGCAAAGGGAGCCGTTAAGTTGGAAAGGCGCGGGATATATAGTGCATTGGTATCCGAAGAAGAATATAAAAAATGGTCCACAAATGCGTTTCTGGATAAAATTTTTGCTGGCAGTGCCAAAAAACTTGTAGCGTCATTGGTTTCTGACGGGCAGCTTAGTGAGGAAGATATCGCTGAACTTTATAAAATGTTCAACGGAGGAAAGCAGGAAAGGAAATGACATGAATAGTGCTTTTATGACGGTTCTATCTCTTTCCGTTTCAGGCTCCATAATGGCATTTTTACTATTTGCATTTAAACCCCTGCTGAAAAACAGGGTGTCGAAGGCCTTTTTATATTATATCTGGCTTTTAGTGCTGCTGCGCCTTATTCTGCCGGTTACTTCACCTGTAAACGTAATGGATGCCATTCCTCATGCCAGGCAGCCAAATACGGAAACAGCTGGCCGGGCATACACCCACACAGCAGCAGAGCAGGGCGCCGGTAATTCCGGAGCTTCCATTAACACTCAGGTTGCTCCGGCGGAACAAACTGATAATGGAATTACAAATTCGCCGCATGCAGCAGCTGCTGAGCCTCCTCTTCCAGTATGGGACTTTATCAAAAATAATTTATTATGGCTATGGCTCTCAGGTTCCATAATCAGCTTTGGATGGTTTATAATATCATACGCATATTATTCGCGCCGTATAAAGCGGACATGCTTTAAATCCAATAAGGATGATATTGAGTTGTTCCGGCAAATGGCCGGCAATAGCCGTGTAAGGCTCACTTGCAGCAGCAATGTTACAACCCCTGTGCTTATAGGGGTTATCAAGCCTGTCATTATACTTCCACGTTTTGCATATGTTCACAACGCGATGGAGAAAGAACTGAGGAATATCCTGCGCCATGAGCTTACCCATTATAGGCGGAAAGATATTCTTTACAAATGGTTTGTTGTGGCAGTGACGTCATTGCACTGGTTTAACCCGTTGATGGTGCTTATACGCAAAGAAATAGGCAAGGCATGTGAACTTTCTTGTGATGAGACTGTTATAAGCAATATGTCCGCCATTGAAATGCGGCAGTACGGAAACACACTGCTCACTTTTTCAGCTGCTAAGAAGTATCCCGCAGGCATTCCTGCGACTACTTTAAGTGAAGGCAAGGCGGAATTAAAAGAAAGGCTGGTAAGCATTATGAAGTACAGGAAAAAATCTGCATGGTTAATTAGCTTAATATTCATGATGGCAGTTATGTTTTCAGGCTGTGCACTGGGGTGGGGTTTACCAAAAAAAGCTGACACTAACAGCTCAGGCGCATCTTCGCAGGCTGCACAGGATCAGCCATCTGCACCTCAGGCGCCTGATGCAAGCGAAGACTCAAGCCCTGTAAGCAGCGGCACACAGGCGTATGCAGGCAGCCAGCCAAAAAACCAGAATTCGCCGGCCAGCTACAGCACTCCGGCACAGCCTTCTGTAATAAATCAAGTAAATAAAGCGCTGAATACAAAAGTATCTGTAATGCTGCCGGCAAGTGTACCTACAGCAAAAAACCACCATTTGGCAGCAACAACGGCTTCAAAGACAGCAAATTACAAAGTGAATTTTTACGAAACAAACCATGCTGTGACAATCAACTCACAGGCAGCTTCAAAAGGCACGCCGATTGCGTCAGTAGAAGGAACATTATATAGAGATGAGGCGAGCGCAAAGAAAGTAATTCTCAGCAATGGTTATAGTACGATTAATATATCTTCACTTAACAAGGAAATGATTGTAGACCTCGGGCATAATATTAAATCCTTGTGTGAAGGTGCTGCCGGCCACTACTATATAACATGGAATGAAGGACGCTGGTGCTTACATGTGGAAGGCCCCGGAGATCCGGCTTATAAATATGCAAAATATCCGGATGGCATAGAGCTGGCTAAAGGTGCTGTTACATATCTGTCAACTAATATGCTGCCGGTGCCCCATGAAATCGGTGTCATCAGGATTGAAGACTGGGCAAATAACCATGAAACAACCATTAATTGGCAAGACCACAAAACAGTTTATCGGATTGCCAGCCAGGATCCAATGATAGCCTTAAAAGTAGCTGTAAAAATGGAATCCAGATAAAAATACAGTTTATATAAACACGGAAGCTTCCCTGTAAAAAAAATTTATGGTAAATATTGATTTTTCCTTAAATAAGCATATAATGGAAATGACATTTGAATAGTTTTATGTCTTCAGGGCAGGGTGAAATTCCCGATCGGCGGTATAGTCCGCGAGCGCGTAAGCGCAGGGCTTGGCAATGTGTTCAAGTCAGGATTTGGTGAAACTCCAAAACCGACAGTAAAGTCTGGATAGAAGAAGATGTGTTGAAGTTGTATGTGATGCCGAAATGATTTTTTCGGTAATGCTGTTATATTACCTTTACGGTTTGCTTTGTGCGCGTGATGGTTTTTACAGGCATTTCAAATACACCTGAGTTTTAACACCTGAAAGACATTTGTAATTCTTTCAGGTGTTAATTTATTTTTAGGGGTGTTGTGATTGTCTGATGAAGCTTATATGAAAATAGCGCTGGAATGTGCGAAAAATGGATGTGGCTGGGTTAACCCGAACCCTATGGTTGGGGCCGTTATCGTGAAAGACAGCCGGGTAATTGGAGTCGGTTTTCACCGGAAGTATGGAGGAATGCATGCGGAACGGAAGGCACTGGCTTCATGTACCGAATCGCCAAAAGGTGCAACGCTGTATGTGACATTAGAGCCATGCTGCCATTACGGGAAAACGCCGCCGTGCACAGAGGCAATTTTAGAAAGCGGCATAAAGCGCGTTGTGGTAGGCTCTGTTGACCCAAATCCGCTGGTCGCCGGTAAAGGAATACAGATTTTGCGCCAGCACGGAATACAGGTTGAAGTGGGTGTGCTCCGCGAACCCTGTATTGCCATAAATGAAGTGTTCTTTCATTTTATCCAAACGAAAATGCCATATGTTGTTATGAAATACGCCATGACTATGGATGGTAAAATTGCTACGTACTCTGGCCAGTCGGAATGGATTACCGGAGAGGCTGCCCGCCGGCATGTGCAGGAGGACAGGCACCGGTACTCCGGCATTATGGTTGGCGTAGGCACGGTCCTCTCTGATAACCCGCTTTTGACATGCCGCTTAAAAAACAGCCGTAATCCGGTGCGCATTATTTGTGACTCAAAGCTGCGGACACCGCTTGACGCGCGTGTGGTCAAGACGTCAGGCGAAGCCCATACCATTTTTGCCACATGCTCTGAGGACGAATCGCGCATACGCCGTTACCAAGAAGCAGGATGTGAAGTGATGGCATTAAAGCCGGATGATGGGCGGGTAGATATGCACGAACTTATGGCAGAATTGGGGGAAAAAGGAATCGATAGCATCTTGCTTGAGGGTGGCAGCACGCTCAACTGGTCTGCGCTGCAAAGCGGTGTTGTCAATAAGGTGCAGGCTTATATTGCCCCGAAGCTTTTGGGTGGAGTCGGGGCAAAATCTCCAGTGGAAGGAATTGGTGTGGAAAGCCTTAAGGAAGCGTTCAAGCTGACTGCACCAGAGGTGACACACTTAGGCGAAGACATCCTGCTGGAAAGCGAGGTAGTTGCATGTTCACAGGAATAATAGAAGAAATAGGGACTGTCCGCTCGATTAAGAAAAACACACATTCAGCCGTCCTCACGGTTAAAGCATCGAAAGTGCTTGATGATTTAAACATGGGCGACAGCATTGCAGTCAATGGCGTGTGCCTGACAGTCGTTTCAATTACAGACAGCTTGTTTTCTGCCGATGTGATGCACGAAACTGTTAATTGCTCCAACCTCTGGAATTTGAAGGCTGGCGATATGGTGAATCTGGAACGTGCCGTAATGCTTAACGGACGTTTAGGCGGGCATATCGTTTCAGGACATATCGACGGGACCGGAGTCATCAGGAGCATAAAAAAAGATGAAAATGCGGTATGGTTTACTATACGTGCCCCAAAATTAATTTTGAGATATGTGGTGGAGAAGGGGTCTGTTGCCATTGATGGAGTCAGCCTTACCGTGGCCAGTGTAACTGAAAACGATTTTGGAGTATCAGTGATTCCAAACACGGTAAAGTGCACTGCGCTTGGGAAAAAGCATACAGGCGATGTGGTGAACCTGGAAAACGACTGCGTGGGGAAATATGTAGAAAAACTGTTGCGCGTGCCGGCGGGGCAAAGCAGTATATCAAGAAAATTTCTTGCTCAGTATGAAATTTAGGAGGTGCAGCAATGCCAACATTTGATACAGTGGAAAAAGCAATCGAGGATTTACGCCAGGGGAAAATAATCCTGGTAACAGATGATGTAAACCGTGAAAACGAGGGGGACTTGATATGCGCGTCCGAGTTTGCTACGACTGAAAACGTAAATTTTATGGCAATGCATGGCAAAGGGCTTATCTGCATGCCAATGAGCATAGAGCTTTGCAAAAAACTGCATTTTCCACAGATGGTTTCAAATAATACCGACAACCATGAAACGGCATTTGCAGTTTCTGTAGACCACGTAAGCACAACTACAGGCATTTCTGCAGAAGAGCGGGGCATAACAGCGCGCGCCTGTGCAAGCAGTAGTGCAAAGCCGGAAGATTTCCGCCGCCCCGGCCATATGTTCCCGCTTATGGCTAAACCGAACGGCGTTTTGGAAAGAAGCGGCCATACTGAAGCCACTGTGGATTTGCTCCGGCTTGCCGGGCTTAAGGAATGCGGCCTGTGCTGTGAGGTAATGGGCACCGACGGCCGGATGATGAGGACATCTGAACTAATTCATATGGCTGATAAATATGGCCTGACATTTATTACAGTCAAAGACCTGCAGGAGTACAGGAAGCGGCATGACAAGCTGGTCAAACGTGTAGCAACTGCAAAACTGCCTACGCGGTATGGGGACTTCACAGTGTGTGGCTATGTTAACAAGCTTAATGGGAAACATCATGTTGCCTTGGTGAAAGGGCAAATCGGGGACGGAAAAAACCTGCTGTGCCGTGTACATTCCGAATGCCTGACAGGTGACACTTTTGGCTCGCTCAGGTGTGACTGTGGGCAGCAGTTGGCGTATGCAATGGCGCAGATTGAACATGAAGGCCGTGGAGTTCTGCTTTATATGCGGCAAGAAGGGCGTGGGATTGGACTTATTAATAAACTTAAGGCCTACGCACTGCAGGATAAGGGTATGGACACAGTTGAAGCAAATAGGGCACTTGGCTTTGCCGGAGATTTAAGGGAGTACTTCATCAGCGCGCAGATACTTCGGGACCTTGGAGCCAAAACGCTGCGCCTTATGACTAATAATCCCGATAAAATACGCCAGCTTTCTGACTATGGGATGAAAATTGTGGAACGCGTACCAATACAGATGGACGCTACACAATATGATTTATTTTACCTGAAAACAAAACAATCGAAAATGGGGCACATCCTCAATTATTAAAGGAGTTTTTTTAGTGAATGTTTTTGAAGGGAAACTGGTATCTGAAAATATACGCATAGGAATTGTAGTTGCCAGGTTCAACGAATTTATTACCTCAAAATTACTGTCGGGTGCATTGGATGGTCTGAAAAGGCACGGCGTGCTGGAAGAAAGTATAGACGTGGCATGGGTGCCGGGTGCTTTTGAGATTCCATTGATTGCATCAAAGATGGCGAAAAGTGGAAAATATGATGCGGTTATCTGCCTTGGCGCAGTAATCCGGGGCAGCACGAACCATTATGACTATGTTTGCAATGAAGTTTCGAAAGGCATTGCTCAAACGGCACTGGCAAGCGGAGTCCCTGTGATGTTTGGTGTACTTACGACGGAAAATATTGAGCAGGCTATCGAGCGCGCCGGAGCAAAGGAGGGCAACAAGGGCTTTGAGTGTGCTGAAGGTGCGGTCGAGATGGTAAATTTGATTCATACTATGGGCAAATAGTTTTTAATTAGAATTTTATATTGCTTTTTATTTCATCCTAAATTAGAGGATATTTTATATATGCGTGATTTAATTCGCCACATAAAATTTCGAAGGAGGAAATAAACAGTTGGGCTATGCATTGGTTACTTCAATGATTTTGCCGTTGCGCGCCAAGGCAAACGATGATGCGGAACTTACAGACGAAGCGCTGTTCGGCTACAAAGTGGAAGTAATAGATCGTAAAGGAAAATGGTGCCGCGTACGCACGCGCTATCAGTATGAAGGCTGGACCCTTAAAAATGGCCTTTCGTTTGATGCGGAAAACATGGCTTTCTGGGATATGGCACCGAAGAAAACTGTCATGCAGGCTCATGTGGATATTCTCACGCAGCCTAAAGTGCAGGGAATTATTGTGCAGGAAGTTACACGCGGCGCTATTGTGAGCCCAACTGGAAAAGACAGCTCAGGCTGGGAAAAAGTCCGCTTATGCGATGGTAGGGAAGGATGGACATGGGGAGCTTTTCTCGGCAAGTACATAACTTCATGGCATAAAGAAGAAGAGGGAAAGTTGCGTGAAAATTTTGTGAAAACAGCCATAAGCTATATGGGAACGCAATACCGCTGGGGAGGGAAAACGCCGCTCGGCATTGACTGCAGCGGCCTTTGCTCTATGGCGTATCTTCTTAACGGCGTCGTTATAAATCGTGATGCCTGTATGAAACCAGAATTCTGTATGCACGAGACAAGCCGTGAAAAGATGAAAAAAGGCGACCTTCTGTTTTTCCCGGGGCACGTGGCAATGTATGTTGGCGGTAAACGCTATATCCATTCCACAGCGGGAAATAATTGCCATGGTGTGGTCCAGAACAGCTTCGACCCAAATGATGCAGATTACCGTGCCGACCTTCCGTCAAGGCTTCTCTGCATAGGCAGTATTTTTAAATAATTTATTGATTTACACGGAATATGATGCCTTGCAGAAAAACAGCCACCAGCATTTGGAAGACAATAATCTATATTAATGACTGCTGAACAAGCTGATAAACCGCATGAGTATTGACTTATGGGAAGATTTATAGCAAAAATTCTAATGAATGTTTTTACGATGCACTCAAAAAAGCCTTTTATTAAGGGTATTTAATTGTATTGTAGAAAAGTCAGAGGCTGCATACAGAGAAAATATAATCTATTTAACTGTTGCAACAAGAAGTCATGGACATCATTCGACTTCGGACGCTTGCCGCCTTCCGTTGGCTCCACTCCACTGCTCCTTATTTTATCAGGCTCATTATCATCTTCAAGCTTACTTTTTTGCCGAGTTTTCTCAGGCCAGTATACTCTACTTGGGTTTAACTCAAGTGACAAATTGGGTTAAGTTTAAGCTCGCTGCCATGAGTCTTAAAAAGCTGGCGATGTGAAAATGGGAGGACCACTATCCTTCCGGCTTCATATTGATTTTGCATTGCTTATTTTCTCGTTATGTATATTGTAAAAAGAGCCCATCCCGCGCTTAATACGCTGGATGGGCTCTTTCGACAATCTGTATTAATAATTACAATATTGAAGTTTTCGCAGTTTTCCGCACCAAATAAGCAGCCAAAGAAAATTTGTTTTTATCTCATCAGCTTTCCATTTTTAAATACCGAAACTATGTTCAACTCTTTGTCCATCACAACAA
>ENA-UOOM01000335-UOOM01000335.1-fermentation-metagenome-genome-assembly--contig:-NODE-335-length-56387-cov-3.785167_pt1 | contig 56387 bp, 57 predicted proteins | sample MGYA00245781_ERZ724031 | MGnify/ENA primary metagenome ERZ724031 (study PRJEB28704, sample SAMN03018317) | fermentation metagenome | biome: anthropogenic terrestrial biome; feature: soil; material...
CTATTACAGTATAACAAAAAAGCCGCCTGTAGGCGACTTTTTTGACAGGCTGCGGCGTTCTGTGCAAACAGAACGCCGCTTAACTGTATTCTCAAATTATTGTTTTCGGATATGCTCGCTTAGCTCAGGTTGCATATAGTCTCATCCCCATTTACGGTGACAATCGCCCCACCTTCGGTGCAACGTGCAGACTCAGCGCTACCGGTTGCAAAAGTCTCCCAGTTAACTGGAACCTCTTCGAATATAGGTTCCAGTTTGGTTTCGTCCATCGCACAGTTTAGCCCATTAGGCCCTGTGAAATACCTTGTGTTTTTGTAAACACCTGCGCTATCCCACACCTGGGCGTAATACCCGTCTGCACCCTTCACAATTTCTATAGTCCTTATTGGAGTATCTCCATCGGTATCAAAGACGGTGCAGTAAATTCGCGTCATTGTCGAGCTCACTTTGCCCTCTATCCTCGAACCGGTGCTGAACTCAGAGGAAAACTCATAGTTACCTCCTGCAGCTTTGATCATAGTGTCCCCATCTCTCCACTCACCGGGTGTCTCTCCCTTCTCCAGTCCTTCAAAATATGAAAAAGTCCCTACAAGATTGCCATTGGCTTGTGCAAGAGCTAGCTTAAAGCTGAGCATCCTAAGTGAATGTGTGTTCGCTACTGCAAGAAATCCTAGTTGAGAATCGGAATATGCATTTCTATACGCAAAAATAAGCGTTTCTACAGGGTTCAGCCCTCCAGTTGCTTCTTCATCGATTATACCTTCGTTTTGGGTGTCTTGAGCGATCTGCGAATCCGGTAAAACTTCAGGTAACAAAGGCATTCCCGAATCATTATTATTATCATTTTCCAGGTTTGCAGATACCGTTTCCGCTGGTGTTGTCGAAGGGGTAACTGTAGAAAATGGCTGTTTTTGATTGCTAATAATCAAGACGATAACAATCAGTGTCACAATCCCGAACAGTATGAGGAATGCGGTCTTCCAACCGCTTTTTTTTGATCGTGTACTGTTGAGCATAACCGGAATATATTTATTGGTCCTTCGCAGCATATTAACCTCTCAGCTCCAACTTATAGGTAGCACGAAGGTTCATCATCTCGTCCGCATAATAATACGGAATGTAGAGAACAGCCGAATCTGGAGTAACACTAAAATCCGGAGAAATCATTTTTGCACAATTTGTTGTCGTTTTAGTATTCATATCGTAGGAATACAATGCGAATCCAAACTCAGCTTCGCCGGTCACGTCTACCCCCTCAGTATAATAAAGAAGTCCGCTCTGCCCCCACTCAAAATTAATCAAGTATTTTTCCCTTACAAGGTATGATTCCTCCCCTGTAGTCATGGAACGAATTTTAATACTAGTATTGTTCTGTGTCTCATCCCCCTCATCACCGATTCCAAAAGACTCAATTATCGCCATGTAGCGTCCATCCGGCGATATAGAGAAGCTGTCTCCCTTTGTTATTTCCATGCGCATGCCGCCCTCCGGCTTTATCCGATAAATCGTTCCGATACCGTCTTTGTCAGGGTTAGAGAAGTAAAGATCCCCGTTGAAGAAAGATAAATCGCCTTCTTCTATCTCCTTATCTTCGACAACTGTTATGCGTTGAGACTCGTCTGTTATCGTAAAGTCGTACTTCATTAGCTTTAGTGAATCGTTGCCGCTCATAACGTATATCTCGGAGCCCAGAAGATCCCATATAAAACAGGTCGTGATCTTGCCAAGCCCGTAATCGCTGATATTAGTTAACTTTTGGGTATCCAGATTCAGAACATATAAGTAACTAATCTCTTCTGCACGCTCAAGAATAGCCAGTTTGCGTCCGTCCGGTGAATATTCGGCCATAATTATCGAAGAAAAATCCGCCTCGGTAAGTCTTGCAATGTTGCCTTCGGAATCGAGGGTCCAAAGTTCTTCAGTACTCTCTTGCAGGTCACCTTCGACTCCTTCGTCCTGATTAACGCGGGAAAAAACATCTTTGCTCCCGTCCGGTGAGGAACAAAGGTAAATTCCATTGTCCATAACAACAGGTAAAATTTCAGGGGTGCCGTCGAGATTGACGACTGCTGTTTCGTATATTCTTGAGTTGAGGTTAACATTTGACCATTTTGGTAAATTGTTCCCAGCGAGAGTTTGCGTCCCGATACCACCTTCGCCTATTTTTTGAATAAGCTGTTCCGGAAGATCATCTGCAAACGCTTCGGCTTCTTCTTTTGTATCAAAAGGATGCGAAATAAGGGTAATGCTTCCGCAATCGCACAGTGTAGGGAAAAGGCCGATTCCTTCTGCGGTACCTTCTGAGAAAGCGGTCACTGCGTCAACCGTTGTATACCACTTCGCCGATTCGTCTAGCTCCGCTGGACTAAAGGTAATAGCGAGCGAACTACCTGATTCACTTATCGATACATCGGAGGCTTCATTCATCTGATAAACGATTCTAAAGCGATTGTCGTTCATCTGGAATTGCCTAAATACGCCGTGAAGGAGGTTTTTAGCGACACCAAGGTCGAGAGTGCGATCGTAATCCCAATAATTTAACTCATAAAACTCCACGACAAATCGCTGGGGAGCATCTGTCATGTATGCACGATACTGCGGAACAGCATCTGTATCGATCTGCTCCGTTCCATTACGTTCACTGCCAGATACAAAAGACATCGTTGCGGTTATTGTTCCGTCCTCTTGGACAAAATCAATTGAAAGGCAGTTGCTGTTAGCTATCTGCTTACCACCTGAAGCGAGGACATCATACTGCGCTTCGGGCAGAGTACTAGGCGAAGGGGTCGCTGATAAGCTCGGAGATTGGCCCGATTCCGAAGAACATGCCGAAAACGGCAATATAAATAGAAATGCCATAACAATTGGTATGATTTTTCTCATTTGACAATCCTTTTCCTGAAAGTAAATAGATTGCGCTGATTCATATTCCGTAACGCTCAACTATACGTTCTACTTCTGAGGAGATGCGTTCCATGTCTAGGAAGAAGAACTCGCCGTTTTCGTAAAGAATCCTGCCGTTTACCATGGTCATCTTGACGTCTGCTGCACAAGCTGAATAGACAGCAGCAGAGCGAAGGTCATTAATCGGAATCATGTTCGGAACCTTTGTGTTGATTCGAATTATATCCGCCAAGGCACCGGGAGCAAGCCTGCCAGTGTTGAAACCCAGCGCAAAAGCTCCATTTGCAGTAGCCATAGAAAGAGCTTGCTTTGCTGTGATTACAGAAGCATTTGTCGTTATTCCCTTATGAATAGTCGCAACAAGTCGCAATTCTTCAAACATATCAAGGTTGTTGTTGCTGGCCGCGCCGTCTGTTCCTAGAGAAACATTGATCCTGCTTGCAAGCATGGTTGGAATAGGAGCAATGCCACTGCCCAGCTTAAGGTTGGACTGAGGACAATGCAGTACATGCGCCTTGCTCGCGCTTATTAGAGCAACGTCGTCTTCGTCTATATGTACACAATGGGCAAGTAGTGTTTTTTCACGGAGCATTCCGAGTGATTTAAGATAAGCCGCAGGCGTTAATTGGTGCCTTAGCTTACATTCCTCATGTTCCTGAAAAGTTTCACTCAAATGGATGTGCAGTGGCGCGTCCAGCTTTCCCGCGAGTTCCGATGAAGCTAAAAGTGTAGCTTCGTTGCATGTGTATTCTGCGTGTGGGGGAATCGCAATCTTGATCCTGCCGTTTTCTGCGTTGTTATAATTATCGAAAAGTGTTTTTGCAATAGACAGGCGAGAGTTACCATCGTCATTCCCGGAGACTATCCCCTGACCGAGTACTGCCCTTATGCCAGAATCCGCAATCGCTTTCGCTGTTTGATCCATGAAAAAATACATGTCGTTTATGCAGGTACAACCACCTCGTATACATTCAGCTGTTGCGAGCATAGTTCCCCAATATGTATCTTCTGCGGTCAGTTTGTCCTCAAGGGGCCAAATTCTATCCCTTAACCAGGCGGTAAGCTCCATGTCGTCTGCAGAATTGCGAAAAAGAGTCATCGCCATGTGAGTATGAGTATTTACAAGCCCGGGCATCAGCAAATCGCCCCTGCAATCTATAATCCTTTGAGCAGAGAAGTCTTTCGGTAAATCTCCGACGAAAGCGATTGTATCGTCTGCAACACCTAAGCAACCGGAAATTATCTCCCCCAAAGAAGTTAATATTCGCGCATTTGTAAAAAGAGTGTTCATCAATCGGTCTCCTGCATGGTCTTTCTCCTTTTTAGCTCAGCTGAAATCGCATCGTGTACGGGTAGGTTTTTATCAAGCGAAACAGCTGCAAGATAACGCGAAAAGGATGGTGATAGCGTTTCGTGGCGCAGGGCGTATTCGACAGTCGCTGCAAGGTAACCAAGTTTATCTCCTATGTCATACCGTATACCTTCAAATCGGCATGCGTAAATGTTCTGAGTTGTTAGAAGTGAACGTAGTGCGTCAGTCAACTGCACCTCTCCCTTTACGCCGGGAGTAGCATTTTTAAGCATCGAGAATATTTCCGGGGTAATTATATAACGCCCCAGTATAGCTATGTTAGATGGCGCAACGTCCAGTGAAGGCTTCTCGACAAGATCTCTAACCTTGCAGAAGTTACCAGTGAACGGACCTGCTGGGTCAACTATCCCATAACGGCTAACTAGTGCATCAGGAACAGTCTGAACACCAAGTACAGAAGAACCCGTATTCGCATATACCTCGATCAGTTGACGGAGTGCTGGCTTTGTTGGGTTGTAGACAATATCATCCCCTAGCAACACTGCGAAGGGCTCGTTACCTATAAAATGATTTGCGCAATAAACAGCGTGTCCAAGACCCAAAGGTGCCTGTTGCCTTATATAGTAGATATCGGCGAGATTTGCAATCTTTCTGACTGCTTCGAGCATTTCGGTCTGACCATTGCGTTCCAGCTCCAGCTCAAGCTCGACCGAGCGGTCAAAATGGTCTTCTATCGATTTTTTGGTTCGCCCTGTTATGATTATTATCGTATCTACGCCCGAAGCTACAGCCTCTTCAACGATAAACTGTATTGCCGGCTTATCAACTATGGGTAGCATCTCTTTAGCTTGCGCCTTTGTCGCAGGCAAAAAACGAGTGCCCAGACCGGCTGCAGGGATGACTGCTTTGCGTATCCGCATGGCTGCCTCCTTATTTTTGTTGATTGTAGGCTGCATGTTCTCAGCAGACCTTTTCAGTGCATTATATCACAACGTGTACTATGATTGTCTTGTTTTTTGGGAAAGATGATGGACTTAATAAACAATAACCGACTAAAGTAAATGGCAAGTTGTAAAATGAATTGCCCAAAGTAAAAAAGGTATTGCAAAAGCGAAAAAATGTGTTATACTGTTATTAAAGGTCAAAGAAGGTCAAAGTTAGATATTAAGGAGGTGATGTAATTGTCAGGTGTAAGTGATTCGATAGAGCGTTTTATAGTTGATCTTATGGTTGATGAGGATAATATCGAACTTCAGCGCAACGAGCTCGCACAGGCTTTCGGCTGCTCTCCTTCTCAGATTAACTATGTACTAACTACCCGTTTCTCACCCGAACATGGCTATATCATAACTAGCAAGCGCGGCGGCGGCGGCCACATTACCATCGCTCGCATTACGCTTAAGAAGGGTAACCTTCTTCGCCAGCTCGTCACCGGAGGAATAGGCGAATCCCTTTCGATTAATCGCGCAAAGGCGATAATTTCAAGACTTCGCGCTGAAGAAACGATTTTTGAACGCGAAGCCGCCCTGCTGCTCTGGGCAATGCGAGATATTCCTGTGATACCATCGGAATACAGGGATAAAATACGGGCGGAAACAATGCAAAACATGCTTATGGGACTGATAAAGGCAACAAGTAACGGTTAGTTCCAAAATACTATAAGCATAGTAACCATTTAATTAGAACTTATATAGTGAGGTGATATCATGCTATGCGATGAATGTAAAAGAAACAATGCTTCAATCCATCTTGTTTCTATAGTTAACGGCGAAAAGAAAGAACGCCATATATGCCAGGAGTGTTCAAAAAAGCTAGGGACAAACAGCTTCATGAGCTTTTCTTGGGGGGATGTATTCCCAACCGCTTTTGGATTCGAGAATACGCCTTCATCTGCCCGGTGTTCGGCTTGTGGAACCACGCTCGAAGATGTTACTCGAAAAGGTCTTCTCGGTTGTCCTTCGTGCTACACAAATCTTCGAAGCGAAATAATGCCTATTATAGGAAGAGTGCAGAATCGTTCGCGCCACAGCGGACGGGCTCCGACTGGATACGAGGCTCCAAAGCTAGACAAACCACTTGAAGCAACTCCACAAGTTGCGGAAGATACTCCCGAAGGGAAGCTAAAGGCTGAACTCGCCGAAGCTATTTCATTAGAGGAGTATGAGCGAGCGGCTGTAATTAGGGACAAGATTAAATCCCTTAACGAAAATGAAAGCCCGGATACTGGTGAAAACACTGAAGAAAATAGCAACAATGACACTGACGATAACACTAAAAAGGAGGGATGACCAATGTCGGTACAGCTTGATTCGGACATAGCGATTTCGACAAGAGTTCGCCTTGCAAGAAATTATACGGATCTTCCCTTTCCGGCGAATATGAGCCGGCCACAGTACAAAAAGCTCAACGAACGGATTGTCAAACGGTTGGGAAATAAAGAGTTTAGTCGGCTGGATATGACTTCCCTCACCCCAGTAGAAAGGCAGGTGCTTGTCGAACGCCATCTTGCCAGCAAGGAGTTGATAGATAAACCCGACGGGATGCTTCTATTATCCAAAGCTGAAACTATCTCAATAATGGTAGGTGAAGAGGATCATATCCGCATTCAATGTGTGTTATCGGGTCTAAGGTTAGAAGAAGCGGATAATCTGAGCCGCTCAGTGGACGCTATGCTCTCTGCTGATGGTTACGCCTTTGACCCGGAACTGGGTTACCTTACTGCCTGCCCTACAAATGTAGGCACGGGAATGCGTGCTTCTGTCATGTTGCACCTTCCTGCAATGGTGATGACGGGTTCTATTCAGAGCCTTATAGAAACTGTGGGCAAATTCGGTTACACACTGCGCGGATACTACGGAGAAGGGACCAGGGCGGATGGTGATATGGTCCAAATATCCAATCAGGTTACACTTGGACTTTCTGAAGAAGAGATAATTGGTAACCTTTCAGAGGTGGTTCGAAGCATCATAAAGAAGGAGCGTTCTGTACGAGAAGCTATGTTGAAGGGTGATAATGGTCAGCTTGCTGACAGATTACACCGCAGCCTTGGCATCCTGAAGTATTCAAGAAGCTTATCTACTGAAGAAATGATGCGACTCCTCTCGGACGTCAAGCTTGGACTTTCTCTTGGATTATTCGAAGGTGTTACAGCAGCAGATCTTGAAAAACTGACCACTCTATGCCAACCTGCAAGTGTAGCTGCAACGCTGACCGGAGCATCAACTGCTGACCAAAGGGATGAAGCTAGGGCTAGAATGGTTCGAGTCGCCCTAAAAGACTGCAATGTATTTTGACAACAATTTTAAAGTTTTTAATTTTACAGAGGTGATAAATATATGGAAACAAACAGCAAATTCACAGAGGGTGCACAACGTGCACTCCTGATCGCCCAGCAGAGCGCCCGCCAGCTTGGCAATAATTACGTAGGCACCGAGCACCTGCTTCTTGGTCTCGTGCTTGAAGGGGAAGGCGAAGGTACTGCAGCAAAGACTCTACGAGCCGCTGGGGTAGACCAAAACGCCATCCTCTCCCGCCTAAGCCGTGGCAGCGTGATTGAAGGTACACCAGGATTCGACTACACACCACGAGTTAAGCGTATTATAGCAGCCAGTATGAAGGAATCCAAAGCGATGGGTTCGGGCTATGTGGGCACAGAACATCTTCTAATTGCCCTCCTTAAGGAGCAAGAAGGAGTCGCCGATCAGATTATTCGGGACATCGGAGTTGACCCGAATGCGCTCGTCGCAAACCTTACTAACGGTGAATCATCCGCAAGCGGTGTTTCGGGTAGCAATATCCCTACTAACACCCCCACGCTTGACCATTATTCAACGGATTTCACCACCCAAGCAAGGGATGGCGAACTCGACCCTGTAATCGGAAGGAATAGTGAAATAGAGCGCATTGTGCAAATACTATCCCGCCGTACTAAGAACAATCCCGTGCTAGTCGGGGATCCAGGTGTTGGCAAGAGCGCCGTAGTCGAAGGTCTTGCCCAACGAATAGTCGAAGGAAACATTCCCGAAACACTCAAGGGAAAACGTCTTGTTTCGCTTGACCTCGCTGGGATGCTTGCTGGGGCAAAATACCGCGGCGAGTTTGAAGAAAGAATCAAGACATCTCTCGAAGAGGTGAAGAAAGCTAAAAATGTTATTCTTTTCATCGATGAATTGCACACAATTGTTGGTGCAGGTGCCTCCGAGGGTGCTATCGATGCTGCTAACATTCTTAAACCCATGCTCGCCAGGGGAGAAATGCAAATAATTGGCGCTACTACTTTGAACGAATACAGGAAGTACATCGAAAAAGACGCAGCGCTCGAGCGCCGTTTCCAGCCTGTTACTATTGGCGAACCTACAAAAGAGGAATCCGAACAGATTCTTCTTGGGTTGCGCGACCGCTACGAGGCTCACCACAAGGTTCGCATAACGAATGAAGCGATAAAGGCTGCAGTCAACCTTTCGGACAGATATATTTCCGATCGTTTCCTTCCTGACAAGGCTGTAGACCTAATGGATGAAGCCGCCTCTAAAGTGCACATACAGTCTTTTGTTGCCCCACCTGATGTAAAAGCGCTTGAGGAAAAAATGACTAATATAGCTAAAGAAAAAGAAGAGGCCGTTAAGAACCAACAGTTCGAGCGAGCAGCACAGCTTCGCGACGAGGAACCGAAAATCAAAGCCGAAATAGAGCGTTTGCGCAGTGAATGGGAAGGAAGTAAAAACAGCTCTGAATCCGTCGTCACCGAGGAAGATATAGCTCAGGTTGTCGCTTCATGGACGAATATTCCAGTCGAGCAGATGACAGAAAATGAGAGCGAACGCTTGCTGAACCTTGAGGACACTCTCCACAAGCGCGTGATTGGACAAGATGAAGCAGTAAAATCGATTTCCTCTGCAATACGTCGTGCAAGAGCTGGCCTAAAGAATCCAGACCGCCCCATCGGTTCATACATATTCCTTGGGCCCACAGGCGTTGGCAAGACTGAGCTTTCAAAAGCTCTTGCCGAAGCAATGTTCGGAAGCGAGTCCGCAATAATCAGATTGGATATGTCCGAATACATGGAACCCCATTCTGTGTCAAAACTAATAGGCTCCCCTCCCGGATACGTCGGTTACGATGAGGGGGGTCAGCTCACTGAAAAAGTCAGAAGGAAGCCGTACTCGGTCGTACTTTTCGACGAGATAGAAAAAGCGCACCCGGACGTTTTCAACATGTTGCTACAGATACTGGACGACGGTCGGTTGACAGATTCCCAGGGTCGAACTGTAGATTTCAGGAACACCATTCTGATTATGACCAGCAATGTCGGCGCAAGGAGCATTAAGTCAGCTCGTGTAGGGTTTGACAACAGCAAAAGCACGCTCGACTTCGAAAAGGCTAAAGAAAACATGCTCTCCGAACTGAAGCGATTGTTCAGACCAGAGTTTTTGAACAGGGTAGACGATATAATAGTCTTCAATCCGCTTAACGAGGAAGACACTAAAAAGATAGTTAAATTGATGATGGATTCCGTCGAAAAGCGCCTTGCAGAGCGCGGAATCGAGTTGGTAATGACTGACGAGGCTCTTGATTATCTAGCAAAGGAAGGTTTTGACCCGGAATACGGAGCAAGACCCCTACGCAGGGCAATTCAGCAGAAGGTCGAGGATAGCCTATCCGAAGAAATACTGAAGAAGAATGTCTCTATCGGTGATAAAGTCACTGGGGATATGAAAGAAGACAAACTAGTGTTTAGCAAAACTTAGAACGTATAAAATATAGCCAGGGAGCAAGTACCGCTTCCCTGGCTTTATTTATATATCTCGACTAATCATGTTCAAACTGATAAACCGTATGTTTACGTATTATTCGCCAAATACAAGCTCTCTTATCTTAGGTAAAGCTTCCCTGGCTGCTGACCTTCCGCGCTCTATTATTTCTGTGGTGTCTGCTGTTGATCTGGAGTCCAAGTCCCAGACATACGGTGCGATTATATAGTCCGCTGCGCTTTCTTTTAGCCTTGCTAGTTCCCATTGCATTATGCGCAAACATGCATTCATATAGTCAATATTACGGCTCATGCGCAGTGGATATTTACCGCCTTCGTGACCACGGTATCCAACATCAATTCCAATAACGACGTCTGCTCCCATCTGACGGACTACATCGCAGGGAACGCGGGAGATTACCCCGCCATCGGTTAGGAGCATTCCATTATATGGATATGGCTCAAGCACTCCAGGTAGAGCGTAGCTTCCCCTCGTGCCCTCATGAAGTTTACCTTCCGAAACCACGACCAACCTTCCGGTGTAAAGGTCTACTGCAACGCAAGTGAAAGGAATTAGAGTTTCGTCGAAGGATTTATTCTTAGTGAGAAGCTTAACGAGTGTTTGGATTTTTTCGCCTTTTACGAAGCCGCCCTTTCTCGGAATTCGAACATCAAACAGATCTTTTTCATTCAATTGAGGTATCAATTCTCCTGCTAGCCGCAGGTCAGTCCCACAGCAGTATACAGCGCCAATTATTGCACCCATGCTAGAACCACATATGAAATCGACAGGTATTCCTTCGGACTCCAACACTTCCAATACGCCAATATGGGCAAAGCCTTTAGCGCTACCAGCACCGAGAGCAAGACCCAAGGTTTTTCTTTTATTAGATGTTTCACTCATTATCTGTCTTAAACTCCAACCCCTCGTGAAGAGGAATTCCTATAATTTTGTTTGTGTTTCCAACTGTTATTCCACTTTTTTTAAGAGATCCGGCAGCCTTTTCATAAATTACCGAAACCATAGGCGTAACAATATTTTCTGGAAAATCTGTTGTACAGACAACTATGGCGTCCATAAAAGCAGAAGCAACCGACCCGTTCTGATTTTTGTAAGTTTCTGCCGGAATCACTCCTTTAGAAAAGGATTCATTTTCCACCAGAGCATTTAGTGCGTCTTCGTCAAGAGGAACAAGCACAATATCTACCTCTTCAGCTAATTCAGCGATTGCAACACTTCCCGGTGCAGCGAGTATGAAAAAGGCGTCCAGATTGCCGTTTTTCATCTGCTCAAAGGCCGTGCTTGGATCGAGATACTGTCTCTGAATATCCCTAAGATCAAGTCCAACGGAAGCGACAACCTTCTCAGCTAATAGGGCTGTACCGCTATCTTGTGTCCCAAGGCTGACTCTTCTTGACTTCAACTCAATAAGACTGCGTATACCTGACGTATCTGTCACAACAACGTGTAGTGCTTGCCTAAAGAGCGGTGCTATGGCGCGGATTTTTGGGTTTACCGATGAGGCCTCCGCAGCGGCATCTGCGGTCATTAACGCTACATCAACAGAACCTTTTGAAAGTCGTGAGACGTTATCAATGCTTCCACCAGTTTCAACAGGGTTAAATCTTGCTCCTTGTATTCCATCGCTAAGCTCTTTGCACAAGTCTTCACCCAATGCATAAAAATCACTTCCTTCGGGTCCTAATGCTAGGTCGTAAGTTTGTGTATTTATTGCTCCGCATCCAGTCAAAACAAGCGAGAACGAAACAATCAATGCAAGAGTTTTTAAAGTTTTATTCAATGGTTCTCGCCTTTCGTGTAATGTTATTTTCAAAATCGATATATTATAACACAGGAGAAGTACCTGTGTCACCATACCCGATTGCATGGAGGGCTGTATGAAGCGAGCGGAACCGATATTATCAGGTATATGTGCAGCGCTATGTATAACACTATGCCTTTTATACCCCGAATCCATACTAACTGCCGCGAGAGATAGCTTCTCGCTTTTTATAAACGGAGTACTCCCTGCTCTCTTCCCAAGTTTTGTACTTTCATCTGTCCTTACCACTTCAGGGCTGCCAGCAAAGCTTGGAAAGTTTATCTCACCCATGATGAAAAGAGTAGGACTGCCCGGTGAAGCTGGACCGATCATCTTATTGGGTGCCGTTTCAGGTTATCCAGTAGGCGCGAAGCTCACTGCAAGCCTCTACGACAGGAACGAAATTGATCTTCCGACTGCTGAGAGGCTTTGTGCTGTATGTAACCTAGCAAGCCCTATGTTTATGACAGGCACTCTGGCTTCTGCAATATTAAAAAGCCCGTCTTTGGGTATCGTTATCATGGTTTCTCATTGGATAGGCGCTCTAGCTGTCCTATTGATGGGATTATTTAAAAGAAGCAGCAAACCTCTTGATACTAAACCGTCGCCCGCTATCGAAAGCGAGTTCTCCCTGGCTCGCACATTACTCAGTTCTGTTGCAGACGGTATGACCGCTATGTTAAGAGTATGCGGCTCAATAATGCTTTTTTCCGTAGTTATTGCAGCGTTACGTGTAAGTGGTATTCTTACCATATTTTCAGGTGTATTTTCCGTTATCGGAATCGATGCTGCTCTTGTTGAAGCTATCGTTTCGGGTTTTTTCGAAAAGACCACCGGAGCGGCTGCAGTTTCGGCTATACCTGCGCTTTCATTGCCAGTAAAATCGGCCTTTTGCTCATTTTTTGTTGCTTTTGGCGGCTGTTCAATATTATTGCAGACGCTATACTTCATACCAGTCCGACCGACGAGATATTGGGGTTACAAAACTATACAGGGCTTGGTAGCGGCAGGAATGACACTTTTGCTTGCCCGCGCTTTGTGAATAAATTGGCACAAAAAAGAACGGCGAGTACCGTTCTTTAAAAATAAAATCTCTAATTCATGTTATGCTCAGTTGGTTTCTACTTCCGATTCATCTGGTAGTTCGGTATCATCTGACTCGGGGGCGGATTCTTCGGGGTCGTAGGCTCGATGAAGCTCTTCTCTATTTTTTTCTACAATTTCTATATATTCGCGTAGATAGCGTTGAAGGTCGTAAAGTATATCGTCGGTGTAGTGACGCGCACCGTCGGTTATTATCTCTGCATTGTTTTTGGCACGATGAATCATTTCTCTTGCACGAAGTTCAGCCTCGGCAGAGATGCTCTCTTTTTCGATAAGTTTTTCGCGCTGCTCTTTAGATTCTCTGACGATCTCTTCCGCTTCCCTACGCGCCGAAGCGATCATTTCATCGCGCTCAGAAAGAACTCCTTGCGCCCAGCGAATCTCGTCTGGTATTGAGACCCGAAGATCGGAAAAATAATCAGCCAAGGCATCCATATCCACTATGCGCTTTGCCCCAGCGCTTATGCGCGGTCGGGGACTTTCGTCGATGGCAGTTTCCAATTGAGCCAGCAGGTCAAGTATTTTAGTGCTCATTTCTTCAGCAGCCTTTCTGAAATGTATTCTTCGGTCTCAGCCGGAATCATGCCATGCAGATTCCCGCCATAGCTTCCAATTTCACGCACAATAGATGAACTAAGGTAAGAGTATTTCGAATCTGTCATCATACAGAGGGTTTCGACATCTGGCTCAAGCTGTCTGTTCATAGCCGCAATCTGCAATTCGTATTCATAGTCGGAAACAGCCCTTAAGCCTCTTATTATCACCCCTGCCCCTTGCTTCCGACAGAAATCCACTAAAAGACCGTCGAAGCTAAGGACAGAAAAATTCTCAACTCCCGCACCACGAGCCGCCTTTTCAATCAGTGAAATACGCTCTTCTACAGTGAATACAGGGGTCTTTTTTATATTAATAAGTATGCCGACAGTCACGTGTTTAAAAATCTTTGCTGCTCTGCAAAGTATATCCAGATGCCCAAGGGTAAAAGGGTCAAAAGTTCCGGGGTAAACGCATAAAGACTTGGACATTTATTTACTCGCTTTCGGGATTAGTTAAAAACACTAACTCGGTATCGCCGTATTTGCGAACGGAAAGGAGACGCCCTTCATAACTGGAGTAGTCCTTTGAGCTTCGCTCTACTATTACTCGTCCTCCCCGTGCCAAAAGACCAAGAGAGAAAATCAGTTCTACGGCAGAACGCTCAATGTCCTGTTTATATGGGGGGTCGATGAATATAAAATCGAAGGATCGCTTGTTTGCCAAAAACGATAAGCAAGAAGAATAATCCCTGTTCATAATGACAGAGCGATCCAAAAATCCAAGCTTCTGCGCATTATTCTGAATTATACGCACACAACCCGAATCGTTGTCATTGAATACGGCTACTTCGGCACCGCGACTTAAAGCTTCAAGACCCAGATTCCCCGACCCGGAAAACAAATCCAATACGCGGGAACCGGCAATTTCGAATTGAATAATGCCAAAGAGAGCTTCTTTGACTTTGTCCGACGTTGGGCGGGTGTTTCTTCCTGCCGGGGCATCTAGTTGCCTTCCCTTGGCAGTACCGCTAATAATTCTCATGGCAGTATTCTAACACATCGTGCCAATTCAATACAAGCATGAGCGTTATATTTGAAGTGTACACATAGTAAATTACGAATAATTAAGTTCTAATAGTGCCGGCTCACTCATCGATGTAAATCCTAGGAACCCTTGCGTTGAAGGATAACAGCACTTCGTAGCTTATTGTGTTTGCCCAATCAGCCATTTCATATGCGTCGATTTTTTCTGTGCCCATCCTTCCGAGCAGAACGACTTCGTCACCTTCGTTTACATTTTGAATCTCAGTGACGTCTACCATTATCTGATCCATGCATACACGACCAAGTATTGGAGCTCTCCTTCCATGAATCAGCACTTGACCTTTTCCTGAAAGAGCGCGCTTATATCCGTCACCATACCCTATAGGCAGAGTTGCTACTACCGTTGGTCGCCATGTCGTATAGGTGCGATCGTAGCTAATCGTCTCGCCAGCAGGCACTGTCTTTACGAAGTCAACTACTGTTTGCACAGACATCACTGGTTCGATTGTTATGCTCTTATGGATATTAGGTGATGGATAATAGCCGTACATCATTATTCCAGCACGCACAAAATCAAGATGCGTATCGGGTAGGTCTGCAATTGCGGCGCTATTAGCCGCGTGCATTAGAGGATTGAATCCATGCCCTACCAACCGTCTGTGCATCTCTTTAAATCTGGCGAACTGTTCATGGGCATAGCCTTTGTCCGCGCCATCTGAATTGGCAAAGTGGGTAAAAAGTCCGTGAACTTCCAAAGAAGTGCATCTCTTAAGGCAATCGGCCATTCTATCCAACTCGCGCTCGTTCCTGATTCCTATCCTGCCCATACCTGTATCCAGCTTAACGTGAACAAGCACCCATTTGCCTTGTTTTTTTGCTTCAGCATCCAGCGCGGTTGCAAGGGATTGCTCGCATACTGCCGGCTGAAGGTCGTATCTTACTATCGCTTCAGCAGCATCGGGAAGGTTATTACCAAGTATTATGATAGGTGCGGTGATGCCTGCTTCTCGAAGGGTTATCCCCTCTTCTGGTATAGCAACAGCAAGGCAGGTAGCACCGTTTTTTAGCGCTACCTTGGAAAATGGTATTAGTCCATGGCCATATGCATCGGCTTTTACCACGGCAATCATCTTTGAGTTTTGCTGAAGGGACGCGCGAATAGAACGGACATTTCTTGCAGCTGCGCCCATATCTATAGTACAAAATGTTTTACGTATCATTATAGCCTCCGGTCTGTATCCTTTTATGCATTTCGATTATTTTATCACCCTCAATTACACCATACAAGGTATCTGCGGCAATTATAATTCAGTATGCTTGCAAAGCCAACCGACAACTGATAATATACTTTCTAGCTTTAATCAATAAGAGGTACTTTGCATAATATGACTCAATCTAATAAAAAACAACACAAAAAGGGCAAACTTGCCCGTTTTTTATCCTATTATAAACCACATCTGCCTCTTTTCTTAGCAGATATGACTTGTGCTACGCTCATCGCTGGAGTAGACGTATTATTCCCCATGGCATCAAGGCACGCATTATACCAGTTGTTGCCAAACAAGGACTACGGCTCTTTCTTTTGGTTGATGGGAATACTTGTAATTGTTTATGTAATACGCTCTTTCCTACAGTATGTGGTAACTTATTTTGGTCATGTTCTGGGTGTTCGCATGGAAGCCGATATGAGAAGGGACCTTTTTTCCCACATTCAAACCCTTTCCTTCCGCTTTTTCGACAAGTCTCGCACAGGTCAACTGATAAGCCGAGTTGTCGGCGATCTTTTTGAAATTGCCGAACTGGCTCACCACGGACCTGAGGACACTTTTATTTCCGCGATAACAATTATCGGTTCATTTTGCTTCATGGTAACGATGAACTGGAAACTCACATTGGTTCTTGTAGTTGTAATTCCAATTTTGCTGGTGTTCACCCTTCGTAAGAGGTTGAGCATGTCTAAGGCATCGAAGGAAGTAAAAAGCAAATTAGCTCTCATAAACGCAGATATCGAATCCAGCATATCCGGCGTACGCGTAGCCCAAGCATTTGCCAATGAAAAGCATGAGATTGACAAATTCAATGATGGCAACACAAAATTCAAAACCTCGAAAACCTATTATTACAAGGTCATGGCAGAGTACCAAGCAGGTATGGAATTCATAACGCGCATACTCAACGTGGTAGTCATAGCTGTAGGCGGTGCTTTGATTATGATAGGCGATATGGATATTGCAACACTAATTACATTCTTGCTGTTTGTATCCGAGTTTCTGCAACCAATACGCAGGCTTACCGCCTTCATGGAGCAATATTCTTCGGGAATGGCCGGTTTTGAGCGCATGATTGAGTTGATGGATACTCCACCAGACATTGCAGATTCAGAGGGCGCAACTCCGCTGAAAGACGTGAGAGGCGACATTCGATTCGATGATGTGACCTTTACGTATGACGGAGATGTGACTGTGCTTTCTCATGTCAACCTTGATATCAAACACGGTCAAAAGCTAGCTCTTGTCGGACCCTCTGGAGGTGGGAAAAGCACCCTTTGCCAGCTAATCCCGCGGTTCTATGAGCCGGTGAGCGGCAGCATAACAATCGACGGACGGGACATTAAGGATGTAACGCTCAGCTCTTTAAGGGAGAATATTGGAATAGTCCAGCAGGACGTTTTCCTCTTTGCAGGAACAATAAAAGAGAACATACGTTATGGCAATTTGAACGCAACGGACGATGAAGTAATTGAGGCTGCAAAAAACGCTGAGATACACGATTTCATTATCAGTACACCAGATGGGTACGACACTTACGTTGGAGAGCGTGGAATCATGCTCTCTGGAGGTCAAAAACAGCGTGTCTCCATAGCTAGAATATTCCTGCGGAACCCGCCGATATTGATACTCGATGAAGCAACCAGCGCCCTGGATACAGAAACAGAAGAGAAGATACAGGACGCGCTTGACAGACTTTCTGAAGGAAGGACTTCACTCGTCATCGCACACAGACTATCCACAATAAAAAACGCCGATGAAATAATAGTTATCGACGACGAGGGAATTGCTGAACGAGGCACTCACTCGGTACTTATGGAAAAAGATGGGGAGTACGCTACACTTTACAAAGCGCAATTCGCTGTACACGAATAGGGAAACCAGAATGGGAATGGTAGTAACTCGTTAATAGGATAACATAAACATAGTACTAAAGCCCTAACCCAACTATACCCACCATGGCATTATTGCAAATACCCCAACAACAACCCCCAAACAAACTAAAACAATTCTACGGGGATTGTTGTTGGCGTCATAAGTAACTACATTGTTCGTTAAGCTACTGTTTATTGTTTATTGCTGAGTATTCGTTGATGGACTGAATTTTACGTGAGTCCTTCCATTCATTTATATCCAAGGTTATTGAATAACCATGTAAATTGTCTATATGATATGTAAAATAGTCTCCTTTTCCTCTAGAGAATATGATCATCAACGCTTTTATGACCCCGCCGTGGGCGACAACATATACCTTTTCGCCATCCGCAGTTTGCTCAACGACGCTGTCAAACGCATATAACGCCCTTTTACCGAACTCAAGCATGCTTTCGCCATTTGGGCAAGAGGCCTCTAATCCACCATCTATCCAGTTTTGGTACCCAGGAATTGTGTTAATCTCACTGGCTTTTACTCCTTCGAAATCGCCGAAATCCATTTCTCTAAGGTCTTCTATCAGCACAATTTTTGCATTTGGAAAAAGTATATCGGTTGTTTGTCGCGCTCTCAGCATTGGGCTCGAAAAAACGCGTTTTACATCCGGGTAAGTTCGTGCCTTACGCAATTCGACCATTCCTCTTTTACCCACCGGGGCATCTGTAGTACCTTGATATGCTTGCGCGGCATTCAGTTCTGTCTCCGCGTGCCGTATAATTGTTATTTCTATCATTAGTAAAAAAATCGGAAGTTTAGCACCTAGTTTGCCCGTTCATGGTGCGTTTCCTTTTCTCCTTTTTATTATTGACCTAAACTACGCATTTATTATATCTATCCATTCAGTGCGTGGCAAGAGCTTTACCTGAACAGCAACGGGTAGTTCTCAATGCTTTTCCAATCAACTCTGCCACTGAGCAAGAAGAGATCTATTCCATGCGGATACATCCATATCATAAACTAAATTGAGATTGTTTTCTGTCAATATTGTGTCGATCTCTCCAAACGCAACACTTCGCCCTTCATTCATCAGCAATGCGTCCGTTCCATAGGCTTTTGCGAGGCTTAAATCATGAACAACCGAAACGATTGTTCTATCCTTTTTGCGCGTCCAGTCTTGCATAAGTTCCATGATAAGCTTTTGGTAAACCAGATCAAGGTGATTAACAGGTTCATCCAGCAATATGAGCTCCGGATCCTGAGCAAGTACCTGGGCAAGAAAAGTCCTTTGCAATTCTCCTCCCGAAAGCTCGAGTACAGATTTATGCTTCGAGCATTCAAGCCCAGTGGTATGAATCGCGTAATCTACCTTTTCCTCATCGTCTTTCCCAGCATCCGAAAATGTGCTTTTTCTATGCGCGTATCTGCCCATGCGGACAGCTTCTTCTACAGTAAATCCATAGCCCACGGTGTGCGATTGGCTAAGTACACCTACTTTTCGTGCATATTCCTTTTGCATAATTCTGTCAATATTACGCCCATTGAAGAGAATCTCGCCTGTATAGGGGACGCCTTTCGAAACAGCCTTTATTATAGTGCTTTTGCCAGCCCCATTAGGGCCGACGACCATTAGCCAACTACCCTTTTTAACATGGAAACTTACATCGCAAATAACGTCGACGTTACCGTAGCAGACAGTAATACCCGATACTTCAAGCAGGTTCATTTCATCCTCCTGCTTTTACCGAATATGTAGATAAAGAGTACAGCACCGATAAACGAAGTCACAACCCCCACAGGTATCTGCTTAGGACTGGCTATTACTCTGCTGACAAGGTCGCATAGCATCAGGAAAATCGCCCCGAAAAACATAGAGAATGGCAGAGATTTTTTGTGGTTCGGACCAGTAATTGCTCGCGTCATGTGTGGTACGACAAGCCCTACAAACCCTATGGTTCCTCCAGCAGAAACACAGACCCCGATCAATACAGAAGTAGCTATCATAACCGTCATCTTTGTTCTGCGGACATTGACTCCGACGTTACGGGCGTTATCCTCTCCAAAAGCAAAAGCATTAAGCTCTGTTGTACAACTCCGGAGTGCAGCACCGCAAACTATGAGAGTAAGAGCAAGAACCAAAACATCGGCATAGTCGCTACCCGCAAGAGAACCCATTGTCCAAAAAGTAATGGTCCTTGCTTTTTCCCCAACGCTTGCGATTATAAGACTTATCGAGCTGTTTGCAAACATTGAGAATACCACGCCCATCAGTATCATCGTGTTAGTGGACAATGATCTGTCAATCCTGTACGAAAGAAATAGTATCAGGCAAAGTGATAAAAAGGCGAATATCATGGACATAACCATTGTTCCACCAAGGGGGAAATCTGGTAAGGTTATCCCGAGTGCTAAAGCAAGTACAGCTCCAAGAGACGCCCCAGAAGAGACCCCCAAAGTCGAACCGTCAGCCAGAGGATTCCTGAGAAGCCCCTGAATCGCACCACCACACAAGGAAAGTGCTGCTCCTACAATACCGACAGCCAGAACCCTAGGTAGACGCACGAAGACTATAATGGATCGTATGCTCTCATCTGAAACTGAAACCGTTTTACCAAATACCGAGTTCCAGATCGCCATAAAAGCATCTATTGGCGTTATCTCCACACTGCCTGCGCCTACACAAAGTATTGTCACCGCTACCGTAATGAGAGCAAGAGCGGCGTACTCTGCGGGATGCATACCAACACGATGCTTAATATTAGTAATTTTCATCAACATTTACATCAGTTGTCGGCAACGAATTCGAATAGCTGTTGAGCAGCCTCGGCAAGCCTTGGTCCTGGTCGAGAAAACTTGTCGCTATCCGCATTGAAGACAGCCTTATTGCGGACAGCAGCAATCCCCTGCCAAGCCTTTCGCATAAGTATCTCCTCGACAGGATTTTGGCCTTCTCCCGAATACATCGTGGTGGTCACAACATAGTCGGGATTGCGCTCTATTACTTGTTCTTCTGAGATTTCTGCCCAGCCAGATACATCGCTAAAAGCATTATTTATGCCTATTATGCTGCAGAACTCGTCCATAAAAGTACCAGTTCCAGCAGTCCACAGTCCGTACTCGAGAGGTGAAATCTCAAAATATACCATCTTTTCGGCAAAGTTGGCTTCTTTTGACTTCGACTTAATATCTTCGAATAAGGCTTTCATGGAATCGATAACCACATCAGCTTCCGTTGATTTGCCTGTAACAACCCCGATTAGGTCAATAGCTGTATAGACTTCTTCGATTGTTGCTGGAGATGTTATTATTACTTTGATTCGCGCCTGTTCAAGTATGGGTATGTTCTGATCGGGATTGTACATCGTCCCGAGTATAACAAGATCTGGTTCTAAAGCTATGATGTTCTCTGCGTCGATCTGGTATTCTGAAGGCACGATTTGCACAGAGTTCACTTCTTCAGGGTAGTTGCAATACGTGCCACGGCCTACCACAGCATCTCCCGCTCCAATGGAATAGAGTATCTCGCAATCCGCAGCATTGATGACCACCACCCTTTTTGCTGGCGCGTCAAGGGTGACTTCTCTACCAGACATGTCGGTAACTGTTATAGACTCATTGTTTTGCTCGCCCCGCGGTGAGTCCGCACAACCAGCCAACGCAGCAATTAGTAGTGCCATAACCAAAGTGAGTGTAAGCAGTTTGATCCTTTTCATCATTCAGGCTCCTTTTGTTAGTTTATCTGCACACACCGTACCCGAAACTCATAGCGGTACCCAGTTAGATATGGAGGCAACAAAAAGCGCCCCCTGCTAAAGGGCGCACTTAATGCGCGTTTGCCACGCAAAGCGTTTCCCATCCCCAGGGTTGTGGTGTGTAAACAGGTCTCCCGACTTAGCTTCAACCTACTAAGGTGCCTTCCCACAATAAGATTGCAGTGGCATTATGCCTGTTCGTCCGCTTCACGGTTACTGGGATAGTCCGGAATTCTCATCCGTGTTCCCTTGGCGGTTCCCGCCAGCGCTGTTCGCGCGGATACACATGCTCAATATGTATAATCAATTCTAATACAAGTTACAATACCAGTCAAACCTAAAATTCTGCGTCTCTATGGTTTAAGTTTGGACTTCATACAAAAAACCGATCCGCCGCTAAGCGAATCGGTTTTTATTGTTAACTAACTGAAGAAATCAAGCGAGTGCCGCTTTGACGTCACCCAGCTTCCTAAAGTCGACAATCGCCTTGGTCGGGCAGTTTTCAACGCATACGCCGCAGCCTACGCACTTATCGTAATCGACTACGGATACTCCGTTTGTAACATGGATTGCGTCGTACTCGCATTTCTTTTCGCAGAGCTTGCAGGCTATGCACCCGCGCATGCAAATTGCTCGTACATCCTTTCCTGAATCAGTGTTGCGGCAAGCAACGCCCACAGGAGATTTGCTAGAAATAATGTCGATCACTCCACGAGGACAGGCTTTGGCGCATATCCCACAACCCACACATTTCTCTCGGTCTACGGTAGCAAGGTTGTTTACGACATGAATCGCATCAAAGGGGCAAGCTACTTCGCAGTCGCCCTTTCCAAGGCAGGCAAAACGACAAGCAAGATCGCCGCCAGCAACGTCCGTTGCAGCCTGACAGTTATTAACCCCGCTGTATTTCGCTTTAGCCTTAATTCCACCCAGAGCACCTTGGCACCTGACGAAAGCTACTTTGTCGTCCCCTTCTTCGGGTTCGGTTCCCATAATCTCGCCTATCTTTTTGGCGACAGGAGCTTTCCCTACAGGACAGCCATTTACAGATGCTTCACCCTTGACGACCGCTTCCGCAAAAGCGTCGCATCCTGCAAAGCCACAAGCTCCGCAGTTGGCTCCGGGGAGGGCTTCGCGAACCTGCTCGATTCTTTCGTCTTTTTCAATTTTGAACTTCTTAGATGCAAATGCGAGCATTAGACCGAAAATCAGACCCATCCCGCCCAGTATCAAGGCAGGTACAATAATATCCATAATCATTTTAGAGTGCCTCCCTTAACCTTTAATAAGGCCGGTAAAGCCCATAAAGGCAACCGCCATTAACCCGGCTGTGATTAGCGAAATTGAAAATCCCCTTAGGTTTTTGGGCGTATTGCCAAGCTCCATGCGTTCGCGGATACCTGCCAGCAGTACAATCGCCAGAGTAAAGCCCAGCGCGGTGCCTACTGCGTTTATTACGGCGACGCCAAGGTCATAGCCAGCGGATATGTTGATTAGTGTTACACCGAGAACTGCGCAGTTGGTGGTTATCAGAGGCAGATAAACTCCCAAGGAACTGTACAACGTCGGGCTGCTCTTTTTAAGGAACATCTCTACGAATTGCACAAGTGCGGCGATTACCAGTATAAAGGCAATCGTCTGAAGGTACCCCAGTCCTAGAGGATCGAGGATTAACTTTTGCACCACCCAAGTGACCAGAGCCGATATGGCCATAACAAAGGTAACTGCTATACCCATGCCTGCTGCGGTTTCGACCCTTCTAGAAACCCCCAGGAAGGGGCATATACCCTGGAATTGAACCAACAGCACGTTGTTTACCAGTATTGCGTACAGAAGGATCAGCACTATTCTTGTGATTCCGGTTGCGGACTCGATAGACATTATTATCCCCCCTTACGCTTTCTTTTTTTTGGCATCAATCTTCGAAAATACGAAGTTGAATAGTGCCAGGAACAACCCGAAGGTGAAGAACCCGCCTGCGGGACTTGCAAAAATCTTGAACGCATTTGCTGCGAAGCCTTCGCCGAGAATCGGGTTTCCAAGCAGAGTCCCTGAGCCTATGATTTCGCGGAAAGCACCCATCAAGGAAAGGGCAAGCGTAAACCCTACGCCCATGCCCAACCCATCTACAGCGGAAGCACCGACGCTGTTTTCGGTTTTACCCGCAAAGGATTCTGCTCTTGCAAGTATGATACAGTTTACGACAATAAGAGGTATGAACACACCCAGAGCATTATACAAGTCTAGGAAGTACGCCTGCATCACCATCTGAACGATGGTAACGAAGGATGCTATGACTACGACGTACGCGGGAATGCGTACTTTGTCTGGTATAAAGTTTTTGAGCATAGATATTACCACGTTTGATCCGACGAGAACAAACATTGTCGCAACGCCCATCGAGAAGCCGTTGATCAAGGATACGGTCGTTGCAAGAGTGGGGCATGTGCCCAGTACTAGGCGGAAGGTGGGATTTTCGGTTATCACGCCATTCATGAAAACCTTTCCCAGCCCTGCCTTTTTAGTAGATTCTTTCAATGGTTATCCCTCCTTCCTCAGTTGCCGTTGAAATTTGCACAGGCGCTGTTCACAGCTTCTATCACAGCTGCGGAGCTGTAGGTTGCGCCAGAAATGGTGTCGACACCGTCTGCGTTGGTCAGACCTATGAACTGGTTGAGGAAATCCTCTTCGCCTGCCATGCTGCCAATTCCGGTGGTTTCCTTGGCAAGATCCGCAGTAACTCCAGAGATAGTTCCGTCGGCATTAAAAGTCACATGAACGGTTACATCTCCGCCAAATCCCTTAGCGGTAGCTGAAACAGCATTCTCATCGACTTCAGTTGTCTCTTCGGCATCGCCACCGTCATCTGTTGGCAGCTCGAAGCTGGAAGGCAATTGAGCGCCCTTTTCTGCATTGAAAGCTGCGGCAAGATCTGCAGCGGTCTGGACTTCTGTAGATGTAATTGTGGCTCCGGAAATCGCGTTAATAGTGAATGGCGAGGATGCACCTTCGAACTGAGATGCAAAGTCGGGGTCTGCAGCTTTGGCACCAAAACCGGCGGTCTCATTGTGTTCGACCATCTCAAATCCAGTGTAACTACCGCTCTCGTTCATGTTGAAAAGCATGATTATCTCGCCGCCAAATCCTTCGCCGCGCACGTAAATGTGGCGTATTCCGGCTTCGTCAAGATAACCACCGAGCACATCTTCATAAGGGTCTACTGCTGCAATCTGCGCGTCTGCATCTTGAAGTACCGAGCCGCATTCCGAAGCAAACTCCTGGGCGATGTTTACGCCTTTGATTACCGCATTGCTTGTGACTGTCGCACCCGAAATGGTCTGAACAGCAGATACATCCGTTATACCCGCAAACTCGTTATAAAATTCTGGTTCGGATGCTTTTGAGCCGATGCCTTCGGATTCGGTATGTGCGTAAATTCGCATTCCGGAGATTGACCCGTCGGCCAGTATGCCGACGCCCATCTCAATAGCACCGCCGAATCCATTTGAGTTGAGATCTACGGTGTAGCCAACCACGTTGCCTGCTGCGTCAACAGCGGTATAAGCGTTCTTGACATCGGGGTATTTCTCCGCAAACCGGCTCATTTCAACCGCTTCCAAGAAGTCATCCGCGCCAGCGATCAATTCCAATCGTGCGGCGTTTGCGGTTGCCTTTTTCTGAGCCTCAATAGTCGGAGCGGTTAAAGCATTTACCCCTGCAAGTGCCATTGCTGCAACAAGACAAATGACCATAAGGCGAAGGCCTAGAGTTCTATATTCACGCATTGGTCTTCACCTCGCTTCCGTATATACGCGGTTTGGTTGCTTTGTCTATAAGCGGGGTAACAAGGTTCATCAACAGTATTGAGTAGGACGCACCTTCGGGGTAGCCTCCCCATAGGCGGATTATGCTGGTCAACAGACCTGCTCCGATTCCAAAGATAATCTGACCCTTGCTAGTCATCGGACAACTGACGTAATCCGTCGCCATAAAGAATGCGCCTAGCATAAGTCCACCGCCAAGGAGTTGGGGAAGCATAAAGCTGTCCAGTGTCTTTCCAGTTGCCATAGAGTAGATAGCCATAAATACAGCGAAAGTCCCTATATAAGCAACCGGGATATGCCATTTGATAACCCTGCGGATAAGCAGATATAATCCGCCAAGAATGAGCAACAGTGCGCTGACTTCGCCTATACAACCAGCAGTATTGCCAATAAACATATCAAGCAGTGAAGCTGAAGTCACCCCGCCCGCCTTAAGTTGGGCAAGAGGTGTAGCTGAAGCCACGCCGTCAACATAGAACGTGTTCATGCTGGTTGCCCAGGATGCTTGCAATACAGCTCGTGCTGCCAACGCGGGGTTGACAATGTTGAAGCCCAGTCCCCCGAATAGCTGCTTGACTATTACTATTGCGAAGGCCGAGCCAATCATTACCTGCCACCACTCGGCGGTCACCGGAACGTTGTATGCCAGCAGAAGACCCGTCACAGCAGCGGATAGATCCGTAACGGTTACCTTTTGCTTTGTAGCCTTTTGGTATAGGAATTCCGAGCCTACTGCAGAAATAACGCCAACAGCAATGAGCAGAAGGGCTTTCAGTCCGAAGAAATATACACCTGCGATTCCTGCGGGCAATAGTGCGATGAGCACGTCGCCCATCAGACTCTGAGTGGTCCTCGCATCGCGCACATGAGGGGACGCAGAAACATTAAGAGACTTGTTCATTTCTATACCCCCTTAATTCTTAGTCGCCTTGGTAAGTATCTTCTTGCCAAGGGCGATAGATTGAGCTAGATTACGTTTTGCCGGACATACATAGGTGCAACAACCACAGTTGATGCAGCTCATTGCGTCTTTTGCCTGCAAAACGTCTACATTGGATCTCAATGCAGCAGCATCAAGAATGTAAGGTTCCAAGCCCACAGGACATGCTTCCACACAACGTGCGCAACGGATACAGTTTGATTCGAGTACAGGCTTGTATACCTGTTCAGAAAAAACAGTGATTCCCGAGGTACCTTTTGTCATGGGAATATCAGGGTCTGCAACAGACAGACCCATCATAGGTCCGCCGCTTATTATCTTGGCAGGTTCGCCGTCAAATCCGCCGCAAGCCTCGAAAAGATCCGAATAGCGTGTGCCAACAGGGGCAATAAAGTTAGAAGGTTCCTTAACAGAACCAGTAACCGTCACAGAACGACGAACAAGCGGCATACCGCTCGTGACTGCATCAGCCATCGCGGCTGCAGTCGATACGTTGGAAACGATGCATCCCGCAGCTATTGGCAGCCCTCCACGGGGAACTTCTCTTCCAGTTACGGCTTTTATCAGCTGTTTTTCGCCACCTTGTGGGTACTTGGTTTGAAGTTCAGCGACGGACAATCCGTCATAACCCATGATCGCCTCCTTCATGGACGCGATTGCATCTGGCTTGTTATTCTCTATGCCGATGATACAAACTGGTGCTCCTGATGCTTTTTTGAGAATAGCGGCACCTAATGCGATTTTTTCGCTTTGTTCAAGCATCATCCTGTGGTCGCTGGTAAGGAAAGGTTCACACTCCGCACCGTTTAGTATCAGATAATCGACCTTCTGCTCCGGCTTTATTGCGTACTTGACATGAGCGGGAAACGCAGCTCCTCCCATACCAACTATGCCGGCTTCTAGGATTACCTTTTTCAATTCTTCTTGCGAGAGAGAATCGAGAGTGCCTTTGGGTTTTACCGAGGGGTCTAGTTCATCTCTGCCATCGTTCTCGATAACGACGGACATCACTTTGGATCCGTTGAGATGTGGGCGCGGCTCAACAGCAATGACTTTACCGGAAACGCTGGCATGAATTGGGGATGAAACGAATCCGCACGGTTCGCCTATAAGCTGGCCAAGTAGTACTTGGTCACCTACGGCCACACACGGCTTGCATGGTGCCCCGATATGTTGAGACATCGGAATGACGACCATCGCCGGCGAAAATACGCGCAGTTCCGCATCCTTTGAGAGGTTTTTACCCTCGTGCTGCTTATGCAGAGGGTGAACACCTCCCTTAAAGGTTAGGGCTTTCAAACAACTACACCTGCCTTAAAATAATAGAGTAAGTTTGAAGTAACAAGAAACTAAATGAAACTAAGATAACGGGTGCTCAAACTCATATTTAAATATAACTTCTCAATCGGGTTTAGTCAACCGTAGTATCGAGATTTAATATAGATTGACGACTATTTGTGAATATCTAGTGAATCCCTGCGCTGCAATAAAACTAGGTTAGCAATCCAGTTTATAGTTTGACTCACGAGTGTGGATAAGCACGATTTTAAGAAAAAATAGAGTTCGCAACAAAGTTATACATGGTTGTATATAATGAACGAAATAATCAAATTCTCCATTATTAAACATAGTACATCATAAAATTATTTTATATTGTACATATCCATATTTGACAGACAAACAACTTATATGCTAAAATTGAGTTGTCAAAACGGGAGCGAACGCTTTGTAGTGTGAAAATTCTGATAACACCACATAATAGCTTTAGAAAATTCCTTGTTATTTGTCTTTGCCTAATTGAGCAAGAAAGGCCTAAAATGATTGCGCCGCAATGCTGTTCAGTATCCCCTTTCGTTTCAGCGACATTGATTTTGTCGCACATAATCTATTTTTAAGGAGAGAAAACATGAAAAAAGCTGCCGCGATAATTCTAGTGTTGATGATGCTTTTTGCGATAACTGGCTGCGGTTCTTCGTCTGGCAACGATAAAACAGGTGATACTACAGAAAAAACCAACATTGTATTTGCGGACGTTGGCTGGGACTCTATATTGATACACAATGCAATTGCAGGTTCCATTGCAGAAACAGTGTTCGGTTACACTTGGGAAGAAACCTCGGGTTCCACCCCTATAACTGCTGAGGCACTGAAGAAAAACGATATAGATGTCCACATGGAAATGTGGACCGACAACCTCCCTACTTACAAATCCGACATCGAATCAGGCGCTTATGCCGAACTTGGCGTTAACTTTGATGACAACTATCAAGGATTCTACGTACCGAGATATGTGATTGAAGGTGACCAAGAGAGAGGTATTGAAGCTAGCGTACCCGACCTAAAGACCGTAGAAGATTTGGCGAAATACGCTGATATTTTCCCTGATCCCGAAGACCCCGGCAAAGGACGTATATACGGTGGTATTCCCGGCTGGGAGATAACCGAGATAATGGGCAGAAAAGTTGAATACTACGGTTTAGATGAAATGTACAACTATGTCATTCCCGGAAGCGACGCCGCGATGAATGCAGCCTTTATTTCGGCTTGGGACCGAGGAGAGCCTATCGTTGCCTATTATTGGGAACCGACTTGGTTATTGGGAATGTACGATTTCGTACTGCTCGAAGATGCTCCTTACAATGAAGCTGATTATCAGGATGGAAAAACGGCTTGTCCCCCGGTTACAGTTACAATTTGTGTCAGCAATGAGTTTTTTAAGACAAACCCTGAATTCTGTGAGTTTTTAGGTAAATACCGCACTTCCTCTGCCCTGACCAGCGAAGCTCTGGCGCATATTCAGGAAACAGGAGAAGACTATAAACAGACAGCAAAATGGTTCCTTCAGAATCATCCCGAGTTGCTCGATGAATGGCTGACCCCCGAGCAAGCTGAAAAGATGAAAGCCGCACTATAAGACAATACAAAGGATATTACAATATGTGTTTAATAACTCCAATCCTGGAACAGAGGTGATCGATTAATGGAATCGATATTCGAATTTCCCTTTGTACTTAAGCCTGATGTCAAAGCGATTGATCAGGCAACCCGAACTTTTGCAGCAGATAGCTCCTGGTTTTTTGAGGACATCATAGGGGATGCCCTCACTAGTTTTGTCAATTCCATAAACTGGCTATTAAGCCACACACCATGGTTCGTACTCATAGCTCTCGTCTTCTTGCTCGGGTGGCGAGTCAGGGGCAAGTTCACCAGCGGTTTACTATACGCCGCGATGCTGTCTCTGATTGGTGTCTTCGGGTTGTGGAGCTTAATGCTCATGACGCTTTCTATCGTAATAGCCAGTGTAATAATAGCTCTTTTGCTCGGTTTCCCCATTGGAATACTTATTTCCGGATCCGATAGAGCTAACAAGATCGTACGTCCTATACTGGACACTATGCAGACAATGCCCGTTTTTGTTTATCTCATCCCTGCCCTGCTATTTTTTGGCATGGGTTCCGCCTCTGCGGTTATAGCAACGGTGATTTATGCAATCGTTCCGGTAATCAGGTTGACCAGCTTGGGTATTCGGCAAGTGAATGCGGAAGTAGTCGAAGCTGCTAGGGCATTTGGATCCACGAGAATGCAGACGCTCTTCAAGGTGCAGATTCCCCAGGCAATGCCTACCATTATGACCGGCGTAAACCAGACTTTGATGATGGCTATGTCGATGGTAGTTACTTGCTCGATGATAGGTGCGCGGGGTCTTGGTAACGAAGTGCTTATCGCTGTGAATAGGACTGAAATAGGCCGAGGTCTAATATCCGGAATTTCCGTCGTAATTGTAGCTGTGCTTCTGGATAGACTTACCCAAGGCTGGTTTAAAGACAAGAAGAAACCTGAAAAAACAAAACGGAATTCAAGAAGATACTTGAAGATTTTTCCCAGCAAAGCGAGCTCAAGTTCGCTAAGCAAACCCTTAAAAGGGGGTGAACAGAATGCCTGAAAACAACGATTATATTATCAATGTCCAAGGTGTTTCTAAGCTCTACGGTCCAAATAAAACGGAAGCTTCAAAGCTGATGAAAGCCGGTGCCGAGAAGGATGAAGTATACAAAAAAACAGGCACCACCGTTGCCTTGTGGGACGTCAATTTGAAGGTAAAACGAGGCGAAACATTTGTTATCATCGGCCTTTCCGGATCTGGTAAATCTACTATCGTACGCTGCCTAAATAGGCTGCAGAGACCCACAAGCGGTCAAATCTACTTCGAAGAAAACGACATAATGAAGTTTAACAAAAAAGAGCTTCTGGAGTTCAGGCGCAGTAAAATGTCTATGGTATTCCAGTCATTTGGACTAATGAGCCATAGGAGTATCTTGGGTAACGTCGATTACGGATTAGAAGTAAGGGGGGTCCCGAAGGAGGAACGTGAAAAAAAAGCCATGGAAATGATTTCCATGGTTGGTCTGGAAGGCTTGGAGAACCAGCCTTGTGACAGTTTATCGGGAGGAATGCAGCAACGCGTCGGAATAGCCCGCGCCCTTGCCAACGATCCAGAGGTTCTACTGATGGACGAACCCTTCTCCGCTCTTGACCCGCTAGTCAGACGAGATATGCAGTTCGAGCTGTTGCAGATTCAAAGCAAGCTTAAAAAAACAGTGGTATTCATCACCCACGACATGGATGAGGCTTTTAAACTGGGCGATACTGTCGCTATAATGCAGGACGGCAAAGTGATTCAGATCGATACACCTGAAAAAATGAGTTCCAATCCAGCGAATGATTACGTTCGTCGCTTCATCGAAAGCGCGGATAAGTCTAAGGTGCTTTCAGCAAGAAACGTGATGATCACGCCCGATAGTATCATAAGGGTTACAGACTCCCCGAGCATAGCGCTTGCTGAAATGCGAAAAAGCGGTCTTTCTACCGTGTACGTTGTGGATGATCAGTTGCATCTTTGCGGAATACTCAGCATATATGAAGCGTTGCACGCTCACAATGATAAGCTTCCAGTGGCAGATGTCATGCAAAAGGAACTCCCCGTCTGTCAGCCTGACTCCCTTGTGTCAGATATTATGCCAATTGCAGCAGAAGCGATTTATCCTATTGCAGTTGTAGATAATGACAATAGGCTTATGGGAATAGTTACTAAAGCTAATGTGCTTGCTTCCTTAATTTAATCGAGGCTGAAATCTGTCTAGTGGTACCGTCCGAGAATTTAATTAGGATTTTCAAAACGGGTATCTTCGACAATCGAAGATGCCCGTTTTTATCGAATTTGCTACGTTTTACAGAGAGAACCTTATTTTCTGCCGTTCATTACCCAGTTGGAAAAACGCCGCTTGACACCTTTTGATAGCCTACGCATGTAGCCTAGTAAACCATTCTTCTGACTTTCCTCGCGGAATAAACTCTCCTCTTCGGCTTTTTTTATAAAAAGTTCCTGAGAATTTATAGCAATACCGTCTAGCGGGCGGCGCAAGATATAACGGCCGTCAGCAAACAAATCGTGCGCTTTTTTGTTGTCACGAAGTATTATATCGAGCATCTCCTGGATTCTTGCTCTTATGGCTCCGTCGTATATCGGGCAGGCAATTTCCACTCGGTGCTCGGTGTTTCGCGTCATCAAGTCGGCGGAAGATATGTAGATCTTAGCTGACTCTCCAGTTCCAAAGCTGTAAATCCTTGAATGCTCAAGAAATCTGCCTACTATGCTGATAACAGAAATATTGTCCGTCATCCCAGGGACTCCCGGTCGCAGGCAGCATATACCTCTGACTATCATGGATATTATAACGCCACTTTGAGACGCCTCGATGAGTTTGATAATGATATCTTTATCTGTGAGCGAGTTGCATTTTATTATGATTCTGCCTTCTGAACCACTTTCTGATTTTTGTTTTTCTTCCTCGATACAGGCTATGATATTGTTTTTCAAGCTGATCGGTGCTACTAAAAGTTTCCTATATGTGCCTTTAAGATTATTGAGCAACATATTTTTAAAGAAGTCAACACCGTCCAGCCCGATTTCGGGATCGGCGGTGATCAAACAAAGGTCAGTGTATTCCTTGGCAGTCTTTTCGTTATAGTTGCCTGTACCTATCTGCGTTATATGCTGTATTTTTCCGAAGACTCTTCGCGTAATAAGACAAATTTTCGAATGAACCTTGTACCCCGCCATTCCATATATAACACGGCATCCGGCTTCTTCCAACCTTTGCGACCATTCTATGTTATTGTTCTCGTCGAAACGGGCACGCAGTTCCATCAATACCAGTACTTCTTTGCCGTTTTCCACAGCTTCAATAAGCGTTTCAGCGAGTTTCGATCGTCGCGCAATCCTGTAAAGAGTAATTTTTATTGATACAACCATAGGATCCACAGCAGCTTGCTTCAGCAAAGTTAATAACGGAGAAATGCTCTGAAAAGGTAGTGAAAGTAGTATATCGCCCCTTTGCACCTGCTTTATCATATTGGTTCTCTTTTCCAGTTCTGGTTGGCTTGCAGGCACATGTTGGTTGCGTACCAAAAGCTTTCTGGCAGCTGGATCTGTCGTATCTTCAAGTCTTCTGTAAAAGGAAAGATCAAGCGGCGATTCCGAAATAAACACTTGTTCCTTTGTGATACCTAGTTTATAAATAAGATAATCTTTGAAATGTTCGTTGATGGGGTACTGCAATTCGAGCCTGACCGGAGCAAGCCTTTGGCGCTTCTTAACGATCTTAATCATGCGCTGTAAGTAATCTATATCTTCGTCTGCCCTCTCTTCCGTATCTATATCGGCGTTTCGAGTTACAGCAATCACCGTTTTTTCGATGATGTTTTTAACATTGAATGCTAATTCGGCAAAATAATATATAAGATCTTCTATCAAAACAAACTTGTGTTCACTTTTTTTAAGAAAAACAAGCCTGTCCAGATTACCGGGTACTGGAATCAGTCCAAACCGCTGCTTGTGTTTGCCTTCCAACATCACCGCTATTGTAATCTGCTCATTACCTATATGCGGAAAAGGATGGCGGTTATCGATTATCTGGGGTGATAGTAATGGCAAAATGTTGCTGATAAAGTATCTTTCCAACGCCTTTTTTGCCACAGAATCGAGGTCGTCTATTTTTACATATTCCACCCCGTACGCCTTCAGTGCGTTCATAACCGTTATGAACGCACGGTCGCGCAACGAGTAAAGCACGTTCACCCTTTTAAAGATCTCAGTGAGTTGCTCACTAACGGTCATTCCAGTTTTATTGTCTGTATACTCGGGGGTCATTAGCTTGCAGTCTGTTAGACTACCTACCCTCACCATAAAAAATTCATCTAGGTTGCTGGTAAAAATGGATATGAATTTCAGCCTATCCATAAGCGGTGTTTCGGTGAAATCCGCTTCTTCCAGAACACGCTCGTTAAATTTTAACCAAGAGAGCTCCCGATTTTGCATACAATCTGAATAATCGAAATTTTCAGAAGATTCCATCTTATTTGCTACCGCCTACCTTTAGCACTCGACTCAATAAATACCCTTCGCGAACACCGTATTTGCTCACGGTTATCGTTTCGCATCCAAATCTTTTTATCACTTCCTTTAGGATGATTAGTCCTGGGGTGATAGTAATCAGACGTTCAGGAATGGTCTTGTAGATGATTTGATACAATCCGTTCTCGTTTTTTTGCAACATTCGAAGCATTTTCCCAACGTTCTCTGCTAAAAAGCTATTTTCGTCTTGCAAAGGTGAAAAAAGCTGCTGCGACAGCTTCAGCGCAGCACGCAAAGTGCCACCTACACCCAGCATAACCGGGCAATTGCTTTCCCAGTCAAGCGTGGTCAATTCGTCCTTAACGGCTCGCTTAATTGCTTTACGCTCTGATTTGTTCGGCAACACCCAGCTTACATACTTGCTTGAAAGATTCAAGCTGCCTATTGGCAAGCTAATCAGTTGCATAGGTTTTGAGTTTTCAAAACGAACAAGCTCTGTGCTTGCACCTCCGATGTCGATGAGCAATCCGCTGTCGCTAGCGGTGAAATATGATGCACCAATAAAATCAAGCTCCGCTTCTTCTTCACCTCCTAGCACATCTACCGCTAGATTTGTTTGCTGATTAATGCGCCGTATGGATTCATCGCGGTTGTTTATATTCCGCAGGGAGGCTGTTGCAAAAACATGAATGTTCTCATTAGGTACGAATTTCGTTGCAGTTTCTTTAAATCCGATGATTACATCGCAGGCTTTCTGTATGCCTTCTTCTTCTAACTTTTCGTTCTTAACATATTGAGCTAATCCAGCCAGTTCTTTCTGTTTGAAAATGGTCTTAATTTCGTCGTTCTCGTAACCGTATATCGAGAGTCTCACTGTGTTAGAACCTAAGTCAACTATTGCGTAATCCATTTATTAAATGCCCAACCTTTTTATATTAGAATATTACATCTTCAACGCCTCGTCCATAACCAATTTCGAACGCTAACACTCATCTGCATGCATCGAAATACATCCGCAAAGAACTGCCCTGCATTTTTTGCTGTATTTGTATATTTTCTTATTGATGATTTGGAATGCCTTGCTTTTTGAAATTCCGCGAAAAAGTAAATCCAGAATCTCAACATCGAGGAACACCCCTCACCGCTGTTCTGCTGGATATGGGTCTTGGCAAGACAAGCATCACGTTGACGGTGCTGAACGACCTGTTGTTTGACAGCTTTGAGGCGCACCGCATTCTGGCGATCACCCCGCTGCGAGTGGCACGGGACACGTGACCCGCTGAAGCAGATAAGTGGGATCACCTGCAGAACCTCATTTGCTCCATAGTAATCGGTTCCGAAGCGGAACGCAAAGCAGCACTCATACAGCCCGCCGGCATTTACATCATCAACCGCGAGAACATCCAGTGGCTTGTGGAAGAGAGCGGGTTACCCCTCAATTATGACACCGTGGTAGTCGACGAGTTTTCTTCTTTTAGCCTTAGTACAGAAGTACACAGACATAAAGGAACTCACAGCGGAGATTATCTGGGAGTTCATTGAAAAAATCTACGTTTACAAGGCGGAACGCATTGATGGCAGACGAGTACAGCGTATCAAAATCGTTTATAACTGCATTGGTGAGTTTGACCGACCGGTTTCTACATCTACCACAGAACAGGAAATATCGGCATAGTCGGTAATACTGCCAAACTATGCAGATATTTTTCTGGGATTAAAAATCCCTAAGACGCACCATCTAAGGCAGGACGTTTTTTGATGGACTAAAAAAACTACTGGAGTTAGCCGCAAACAAATAAGTTTATCTTCGGCTTCCTTACCCCCGCCGGGGATAACCAGAACAGCATTTGCTTCGAGGTGCACCAAAAGGTGCTCGATATCCTAGACGGGCGAAAGCACGATCCTACATTTTACTCTGCCATCTACGGCGCTACTGCAGAAGACGACTGGTCAGACCCAAAGGTATGGAAGAAAGCAAACCCGTCGCTTGGCATTACGGTCAGCATGGAAAAAGTAAAGGCAGTGTTTGAGTCTGCAAAGCAAAACCCCGTCGAGGAGAACAGGCTTTCGGCAGCTTAGGCTTAACCAATGGGGTCAAGCAGGCTATGCGCTGGATGCCCATGGACAAGTGGGATGCCTTCGCATACCCATTAACGGCTGAAAGAACTGCAAACACAGCTTTTGAAGCTAGCCAGTTTCAATGTGGATTATGAGAAAGTTGGCGATGAAATTTACCGCCTGCGTGACCAGAAGCAAAAGTTGCAGGTTGAAAATGCCAACCGAGATGAACTGAAAAACAGGATTGACGACATGAGCACATTCTTAAAGAAGCAGCCCACCGCCCTCGCCGAATACGACGAGCAGCTTGTTCGGCGGCTGATTGAAAAAGTTAATGTCTACGAAGATAAATTCACCGTAGAATTTAAATCGGGTATGACGGTGGATGTAGAAGAATAAAATGAGCAAGGCACTCTACGAAAATCACAACGTAGGGTGCCTTAAGGCGGTCCGATGATGATCGCCGGATGCTTTTTGCTCTCATCAAAATCTTTTGCCATGTATAAATCAGCCGCAATAGTAATCCCGTACCGATTTTTGTATGAAACCGATTTTCTTGTTACCTTTTCGCTTAATTCAAAAATATAGTTGTCTTTCTGTGACATTTCAATTTCCTCCTTTTATTATTAATTCGTATAAATTTCTTTTGCCATATAAAACGCCGCCCATGCTTTTGGCCAACCGGCGTAAAAGGCAAGTTGGGTTAAAACTTCAATCATTTCTTCTTTTGTGACCCCGTTTTCTTTTGCCCTTTGCATATGCCCTTTCAGCGAACTGTCCAGAATCCCGCTTGCCATCAGTGCAGAAACTGTAATCAGACTTCTGTCCCTTGGCGAAAGCTGTTCCTCACGCGACCACACCTGCCCGAACAGCACTTCGTCATTCAGTTCAGCAAATTTCGGGGCAAAATCTCCTAAAATATCTTTTCCTTCCGTTACCTTTTTCACGCTACTCCACCTCTTTACTTATTTCAACTTCTCAAAATCTTCATCTGACACTGCTTCAAGCCATTCGTTGTACGCGCCCTCTGCGGGGACTTCGACCGAAAGATGCGCGAACCAACTGTCTGAGGATGCACCGTGCCAGTGTTTCACCTCGGGCGGGATGTTCACCACATCGCCCGCTTGCAGTTTTCTTGCGGGTTTGCCCCATTCTTGGTAAAAACCCTCACCTGCGGTGCAAAGAAGAATCTGTCCGCCTTTGTGGTGGATATGCCAGTTGTTGCGGCACCCCGGCTCAAAAGTGACGTTGCCGATAGAAACACCCGTCGTGGTAAGCATGTTCAAATAACTCTGCCCGACAAAGTATTTTGCATATGCGTCGTTCTTCTCACCTCTGGGGAACACACTCTCAAACTCTTGTTTTTCCATAGCAAATCTCTCCTTAAAGTCTATTTGTTGACAGTATAGCGCAGCCATACGCTGCCGCCGTCTTATACTTTCGCGTCTACAAGCGTAAACCCAACCGCTTTGTCCGTTGCCAATCCGCCCCGTGTTTCAAACAACGCAGGCGTTTCCGAAGAACCGTCGGCGGCGGGAGCGATGACAACGCTCAACTCGTCACACATACCCGCTTGAATAAACGACCAGTTCAAGACCCCTCCGCCGCCCAGCATCAAGGTTTCAATCCCAAACAATTCTTTAACTTTCTCCAATACTAGTGCATAATCCAACTCATCCTCGCCGGCAATGATATAAGAAATACCGAGCTTACGCAAAAACGCCTTGTAAGAATTGCTGGCTTTTTTAGTGAGCACCTCTAAAACATGTGCAGTGGTGTCGATGTATGTCAGTTCATTGCTTTCCCAACCCAGTTTGCCCGAAGGGTCTACCGAAACATAATACTTAGAAGCATTCGAATTTGCGATAAAATCACCCGCTGGCACTTCCGCCGCGTTTTCGTCAAGCGCAGGCTTGCGGTAAAAGGTAAAGTTGTCGTCCGTGGTCACGCGCCCGGATAACCAGCCTTGATGACGGTAATAGGGCTCTTTGCCAAAGGCTAGGTTGTAAAACACCTTGTTGGCGGTCTCGGCTTCGGGTGCCTCCATGTAGGAACCCATAATCTTCCCGTCGATCGAGGTCATCATGTGACAAAATACATATGGTCTGTTCATTTCATTTTCCTCCTTATGCTTTCTGATTTAAAAACACATCCATTTCACTTCTCTTTAGATTCAAAGGTAATCTCTACCGAACCGTCATAACTTCCAATCGTTTCAACTCCAGATTCTATTTTTCCCATAACAATGATGTCGCTCCGCATAGGCTTGCCATCATGGCGGTAATAAATCAGTAATTCATTTCCTTACGGCCAGTACGCAATGTCTCCTACTTCATACTCTGTCTGTTTAGGGCCGTTTTCAGAAATAGGCTCCGAAAAGTACGAATATTTAATACGGTTGAAATAATCGTGCATATTCACCGTCATCGGAAGCATGGAAATAAAATCATTTGTCGTTTCGCAATTTTCCAGATTAACTGTCAGTGTCGTATCACCCATAGTTAATAGCATTTGCATATCCTCTTCCTCCTGTTTTGAATTTTCGTCAGCAATCGCACTATAATCATCATCACTTTTGAAAGAAGTATCTCCTGCCACATCATATTCTTCCTTTACCTGTGATGTATTAGCGGAATCAGGTCGGTTACAGGCTGTAAGCAATATAACCGCAGTTACAATGAATACGAATATTTTCTTCATCAGACACCTCCTTGAAATCTTTCTTGGTTGATGTTATACTCTTATTCAAGAGCTTGATTAGATTGTACGACTTAAAGTCAACTTTAAGTCAAGGGTTTTTTATAAAATTGTCCGAAAAAATTTGATTGGAGAAAAATATGCTATACACGGTTGGAGAAATGGCGAAAAAAATGAATGTAGCCCCCTCAACACTGCGCTATTACGACAAAGAAGGCTTGCACCCCTTTGTGGAACGCTCTGGCGGCGGAATCCGTATGTTCAAGGACGAGGATTTTGAGTGGCTCTCCATCATCGAGTGCTTGAAAAAAACAGGGATGCCGATTAAAGATATAAAAACCTTCATCGACTGGTGCTTTGAGGGCGATTCCTCCATCGATCAGCGGCTCGATCTCATCAACCGCCAGCGCGAGGTTGTTATCGCACAGATTCAGCAGATGCAGGAAACCCTTGACATGCTTAATTATAAAGAGTGGTATTATGAAACGGCAAAAAAAGCGGGCACTTGTGCCATCCACCAAACGTTGGAAGATGACGAGGTGCCAAAAGAGTTTCGCAACGTCAGAGGAAAATCAAAAGGGATTCTGAATACGGATTCATGATTGAACGCAGTGAAATAATATTTTCTTTCGGATACAGTAGCATAACAAAGAACAAGTAATCCACTCTACGAAAATGATCCGCAGGGTGGATTACTTGCTCTTTGCATTGATGAGCACAGGGAAATTTCGATTTATTGTTTATTAAAAGTGCTGGTTTTGTGTCGGCATCCAACCTGACCACACAACCTCGGCAGAAGCCGAAAAAACATCTAATCTGAACACTCGCCAAGCAATGACATCTAACCTGACCACTTGACTATCAAAACCCACCTCAATGAACTTGTTTCCGCGAAGTGAAAAAAATCTCATTTTCACTCAATGGGTTTCGTACCCATGTGTACCAAAATCCTTGATATACAAGGGTTTTCACCACACCCTACTCTTCTACCCTTGACATCAATACTACCGTCTCAACGTGGAACGGACCGTTCATATTGATGTTTTGAGTGTAATTTTACATATATCCGTTGCAGGAAACAAGTCCACCCAAAAATCCGTTCTCGGGAACAAATTCATATTATGACCTCGAGACTTCTATTTGGATATTTTCCATAATTCGGAATGGCTAAGAAGGCCTCGATGTCCTTGTAGGAAACGTAGCGGTCGGAAGTGCTGATTTAATGAATGATGCGGCGCTGGATTCCGGTTTCGGGGTAAGTCACGGCAATCGCCTCCAAGAATCCGCTCAGTCTGTCCACCAGAACGATCAAAATATCCCGATTATCGATGATTTTCGACATACGGGTCGCGTCTACCTCGATGCCCTACATTCCCCGCATAGTTTTTTCAATGTCCCTGAGAATGCAGAAGGAGGTCAGATCCTTGGCCAGCGCTTGTACGCCTGCTACATCCCTGACCCCTCGTTCGTCAATCAATTGCCGCAATGCGCTCTTCCCTTCTTTGCTATATCAAAAACCTCCGTTGCTTTATTTTCTCTGGCATCGGTGGTTTACACAATTTTTTCGGCGGTCTCAAAAACTCTCGTATATTCTCAACAAGTTTTCTTCCATGCGTTCCAGATATGTACCGCCGTTCTCTCTGCTTTCCATCGTAAAAATAGTCTGCACCTGCGCGCCAACTTCATTTGCCAAAGTTTGAGAGACAGCGGGGCTAGCCATTTCCTCCGCAAAAATGGTAGTTACGTTGTTTTCTTTGCAATACTCGACGAGTTTTATCAATTGCTGCGCACTCGGCTCGCCACTGGCATATATGTTCATTACGCTTCTTTGGGTTATTCCGAAATCTCGGCAAAGATAGCCGAATGCTGCGTGCCCGGTTACTATACTTCTATCATTAATAAGGCTGAACTTATCTCTGTATTCTTCCAGGAGGTTGTTCAGTTCGGAAACAAATTCGGTACAGTTAGCTTCATAATATTCCTTGTTTTCCGGATCTGCCTCGACAAGTCCATTTTTAATATTCACTACTTCCGCTTCAGCGCCTTTCAATCCAAGCCAAAGATGTGGGTCATAACCTATGTTGCTATGTTTCTCATTCTCGTTTTCGTAGTTGCTTTCAAACTCAACCTCATCATCGATGGTCGCTATATTAATCAGATCCGCGCCATCGGATGCGACTACTACGATTAGATTATCGTTTTTTACTGCGTCAATCGCATTCTCCGCCCAGCTTTCCATTCCAAGTCCATTGTAAACAAAAACGTCTGCTGTGCTTAAGTATGCTAGATCCTGCGCTTTAGGTTCAAAATCATGGGCTTCTACACCATCAGGCACAATCGTTGAAACATGTACCTTATCCCCTCCCACTGCTTCAGCAAACTCTTTAAGCGCGTTGAAGGATACTGCCACGTTGACCTTGCTTTCGGATTTTGCGCCCTCATTGTTGCCCTGTACGGTGCAGGCAACGAGGCTAAATGCGATTGTCAGGCATAGATAAAGAGCAATCGTCTTTTTTATCATACTGTAATCCTCCAAGATTCTACTTGCAAATGCTTCTCATTTGCATTTATAATACAGTATATTTCCAGCAAATTTGGCTGTCAAGTGCTATCGATAGGCATCTTTTCAGCAATACGAGGAAGGCGCATGATTAGTATTAAAAACTTGTATTTTTCTTATACAGGAACACTGCCTTTTGTTCTAGAAGGGATAGACCTAGACATAAATCGCGGTGAATACGTGTCGATACTTGGCGATAACGGAAGCGGAAAAACAACGCTGATGCGGCTCATACTGAAGTTTTTATCCCCTACTTCGGGTAGCATTAAGCTAAATACTAAAATAATAGGATATGTGCCTCAAAAGAGTGACCATACAAATTTGAGTTTTCCTATAACCGTGTTTGAAGCCTTAAACTCATATCGTCGGCTTCTAAAAATCAAGGATAAAAGCGTAATAGCTGCAATGCTTGATCGCATGGGCATGAACGGATTCGAAAAATCACTCATGGGTGATTTATCCGGCGGCCAGCATCAGAAAATACTCCTTGCTCGTGCCTTAATGGGGCAACCTGAGCTCTTAATCCTCGATGAACCTTCAACCGGGGTGGATATTAACAGTCAGAACGATATATACGATATTCTTAAAAAACTCAACCGCGAAAAGGGCATAACAATACTTTCTGTGGAGCACAATCTCGGAGCTGCTATAGAGAGTTCTACGTTAATATATCACCTCAGCAGAGGACACGGTCATCTATGCTCACCAGGGCAATATGCGAATGAATTTTTGAACTTGAAAGAAAGAATCAACACAAATGCTTAGTTACTCTTTTATGCAAAACGCCATACTGGCTTCGCTGTTTATATCGGTTCTATGCCCGTGCATTGGCGTGTTTTTGGTGTTGCGGCGTTATTCTATGATAGGTGATACGCTAGCCCACTCTTCTCTTGCTGGAATAACTATTGGGCTAGTAACTAATCAAAACCCGATAATAGGTGGATTTATCTTCTCTTCTATCTGCGGTGCGTTGATAGAGTTCCTCCGAAATTATTTCAAAAAGCATACCGATCTAATATTGTCTATCGTGCTAGCTCTGAGTGTGGGTACTGCGATTACCATCATAAGTGCCGGCAATCTTAACGCAAGCGCGGATTCGTTTATGTACGGTAGTTTATTGACAGTAACTCCATTAGACACCCTACTGGTTTTTATACTTAGCGCTATATCTGTTCTTACGCTAATCATATTTTACCATCAAATGGTATATATAGCCTATGATGAGGAAGCGGCAAAAGTTGCGGGCGTTAAGGTTCGGTTGATAAACTATATATTCTCGATACTCGTTGCTTCAGCGATTTCCGTTTCCGTCCGTATAGTCGGAGTGCTCGTGATCAGCTCAATGATTGCACTGCCTGTAGCAACCGCCCTTCAGTTTGGAAAGGGTTTTAAGCCTACACTGATCTTTTCGGTTATTTTCAGTGTAATCGATATTATGCTAGGACTAATAATATCATATTATCTAAATGTCGCACCTGGCGGATTTACCGCGCTTGTTTCTGTCGCAGTACTTCTGGTGGTTATTATTGGTAAAAAGATTTGCACTTTCTTTAGGGTATCTAGGCTAATCTAGCAGCGACTACGCATTTTTTATTATATTTGATTGAAGGTGTATGATTTGAATGAAATCATGGATAATTGGCCTGAAGGAATGAAAAAAACCAAACAACGCAAAGCTGTTCTTTCAGTCCTAGAGCAGGTAGATAAGCCGCTTAGCGCGTCGGAAGTATGTTCGAAACTCGAAGCTAACGAAGAACCGGCTTGGCTTTCCACTGTTTACCGCATACTTGAGCTTTTCGTCGAAAAGGAAATGGTTGTCAAGACCAATGTACTTAACAACATATCCGTGTACGAGCTCAACCGGCATAAACACAAGCATTACGCAATATGCATGAAATGCAACAAGATGATAAGGATGAACAATTGTCCGATGATTGAATTTGTACCTGAGCTCGAAGACCAAAAATTCAGCGTCGTTGGCCACAATCTTGAGGTTTTCGGATTTTGCATAGACTGTAAACCACACTAGAATTAATTCCAATCAGACTATAAAGCATTACGAATAAACAGGCTTGCAACAACTTTAATATAAAAAGCTCTGCACCCATTAGGTATAATAGGCGAGAGCTTTGCTTGCATCTTATTTGGTTAAAATCTATTAAACTTTGACGATGTTCAAGGGATCGGTAACGATAACATATCCGTTTTTATCCAGCAGAGGTGTTATCCCTCCCACGCTTCCGTTGCTGGTAAATAGATAATTGACCCCTGTTTCCTTGTCTACCAGTATATCGAAGGTTCGTACAGCTCCTTGCTTGTAAATGCGAACAAACCGATCATTGTCATTCCTCATCTTTGCTTTCCTCTTTGGTCGTTTCTTTGTCTGTATTTTGCGTCGCCTTGTTATTAGCAGACTTATTGTTTGAATAGATCCTGTATGCGAGTACTCCAATAGCAGAGACAACCGTTGTTAATACGAAAACGATGATGGCGGTTTTAGTCTTGCCGTCTCCAAGCGCGCCTCCAACTACTGTAGAAGTAATTACAGAAGGTATCCGGGCAATAGTAGTCAGCCCGAGAAATCGCCACATGTTTATAGAGGTAAGTCCAGCGACATAAGACAAAACATCCTTAGGTGTACCCGGTATTAGATACAATATGAAAGTTAACAGATCTAGTTTGTTGCTGTTGCTTTCTTGAAAGAACTTTACTGATTGCATCTTCTCGCGGGAAACGAACACCTCGACAAGCTTAATTCCAAATTTACGCACAAATACGAATATGATGAGCTGTCCTATAAATGCACCAATCAGACAAAGTATCAATCCATCCCAAGCTCCGAAAGCATAGCCAGCGCCCACTTCCATAGGTTCCCCCGGGATGATGGCAACTATTACCTGTAGCGCCATAATCCCAATCATCACCAGCCAGCTCCATGCGCCCTTCCCGCTCACCCAGTCGCGGAAGTTTTCCGGATTTTCTAAAGTAGCCAGTAGTGGTTTGCCGACATAAATATATATTACAATCATTAATACAAAAAATACTATAATCGACGCTATAGCAACCACTTTACGGCGTTTAATGTAAGCCGCGTCGTCTTTGGTAACAACGGTATTATCTATTTCTGGATTTGCATCATCGGTAGGTTTGTTTTCGGCCTGCATTTTTCGTGCCATCTAATCTCTGTTTCTCCTATTTTTTATATCCTTGCTCATTATAGCAAAGAAGTCCATGTAAGTAAGCATAGATATTGTAAATTCCGTAAAACTTTTTCTTGAACACATTATTTGTGCAAGAACGTCCTCTGCATACAACATTGCTTAACCAAGCCTAAATGAATCGCATCACTCCTTGAAATAAGTTCATCACGATGATAAAATTATGTACAAATTGCAAATATAGGTATTACTCGCAAAAAGGAATGTTGCATGATAATAGGTGAACAGGACTTCAAACAATTTGCCGATTATATTAAAGCGAATTACGGTATCAATTTCAAACAGGAAAAAAAGACCTTGGTAGAGGGACGACTGCGTAGCGTACTTATAAGTATGAATATTAGCAGTCTTTCTGAATATCTTGCGTACGTCAAAGCGGACAAGACTGGCAAAGCAGCTTCAGTGATGTTGAACAGAATCACTACCAACCATACTTTCTTTATGCGTGAAAGGGCTCATTTTGATTATTTTAGGGATAACATTCTTCCTTTAGTGTTTAAAAGCCGACAGCAAAAAGACCTGCGAATTTGGAGTGCCGCATGTTCTACAGGTGAAGAACCTTACACTCTGGCAATGATCATTGCCGACTATTTCGGCTCGCTTAAAGCTGAACGCAATACCCAGATTCTAGCCACGGATATCTCGCAAGGTGTCTTGGATTCTGCAAAAAAAGGCATTTATCCCAAAGAGAAAATGAGCGACGTTCCCGACGTGTGGAAAAAGCGATATTTTAAAGATGACAAAAGCGGGAATTACATTGTCAATGAGCAAATAAAAAAAGAAGTTATCTTTAAAAACCTAAATTTGATGGATAAGGTTTTCCCTTTCAGAAGAAAAATGCACGTAATCTTCTGTAGGAACGTTATGATTTATTTTGACAACGATACTAAAGACCAGCTTATTGAACACCTATATGATGTAACAGAGCCTGGGGGATTCTTGTTCATAGGACATTCAGAGAGTTTGAATCGATCAAAATCAAAATATAAATATGTAATGCCTGCTGTGTATACTAAGGAATAACTATAAACGCTCTTAGCACCCAATGAAATAACCATACTAAAATGCAAAGCTAGCTAACCGATTCCGATAACATTTGCGAATGCTCTTGACATTTTTGATGGATTGTCGCATTCTTGCTTCATCACAATACAACACTACTGCGATTGATGTTTCGAGCGAGCCTCTTGAATATAGTGGAGAAGATGTCCTCTCATATTCACTCGAGCACATCGATAGATGTTGTGTGAATGTACTAAAAATGGGATGGTTGAAAATGAAAAAGAGCCGCGTGCTATCGATTATTTTTTTAATAGTCATATTATCCTTTACCCTAACATCCAAAGCTGTAACTAAGAGTCAGTTCTGGGATGATAGTGGCTATGCTACGGGCTTCTCAAATATTATTCTCGGCGCTGTTTCACCGTATTCAGTTATTCACGACATAATTGGTGCTGGTTTGATGGTGGAGCGCCGCAGTATACTGACTATAACTGTTATAATCAGTGTGTTTGCAATAATAATATTATTATTCCTTATTCTATCGCTTCGTAAAAAAGGAAAAATCACCGCCAAGGCCAACAGCGAATTGAGAAATCAAAAAGAGTTGTGGAACGTGTTTTTTGACGCATACAGCAGTCCTATTTTTATCAAAGACGAAAACCTGAGGTATGTGTTTACCAACAAAGCAATGCAAGATTTTCTTAATAAATCCGATAACGAGATCACAGGCTGCGTTGATTTCGAGTTGAAAGATGCGGTATTCGACGAACTATTCGCACCAAGCGATAAAGAAGTTTTGTATAAACGGCAACTCATTGTCAACACGGTAAATATGGGTGACAGGTATTATAAAACAACAAAATTCCCTGTACAAATGGCTAATGGCAGTTTCGGCGTAGGTGGTTACATAGTCGATATCACAATCGAATTAGAATATCATAACAACCGGGAAAAGGCATTGCAAAAAAACCAATTGTTGCTTGATGTTCTTGGGTTAACCTTTGACAGCAAGCAGGAACAGCTCGACTATGCTCTACACCAGATACTGAAACTCTCAGGCAGCCAATACGGTTACATATACCTTTATGATGAAGAAAAACAAGAATTCACGCTCAACTCGTGGACGAATGGTGTTATGGATGAATGTCTAATAGAGAATGCTCCTAAAGTATATCAACTTGCATACACGGGTATTTGGGGGGAAGTAGTACGGCAGCGAAAACCGATTATAGTGAACGATCTTACTACGCCTAGTCCATTAAAGAAAGGTTATCCAAAGGGACACGTTCAGCTTCAAAGATTCATGACTGTTCCTGTTTTCATAGACGGTAGAATAGTTGCCGTCGTCGGTTTGGGTAACAAGCTGTCCGATTATCAGGAATCAGATGTTTACGAGATAACAGTCATAATGAATGGTGTCTGGAATGCTGTGCAAAGAAGGGAATCCACTGAGTTGCTTGGGTATGAGCGCCACAAGTACCTTCAGATTTTGCTTTCCATTGGTGATGCCGTTATTGTAGTAGATTGCCACAAGAAGATCGCAATGATCAATGCAGTTGCATGCAAGCTTACAGGGTGGTCATCAAAAGATGCAATAGGTAAGTATTACAAAGAAGTGTTCGTTTTATCCCACGAACAGGATGGCGTTTCGATAGAGGATCCAATAGAGAAAGTGTTCGATACTCGAGATGTTCAGCAACTCGGCAATCATGCAATTCTTACTTCCAAGTATGGTAAGAAATACAATCTAGAGGACAGCGCCTCCCCATTCCCCGATGATAAAAGAGATTTTGCCGGTGTAGTGATAGTTTTTAGAGACGTGACAGATAAAAAGATCCAAAGAAAGAAAATTGAATACATGAGTTTTCATGACCCTCTAACCGGTCTTTATAACAGGAGATTTTTCGAAGAAGAAATGCACCGCATAGATACAGTTAGAAATCTACCTATTTCCATTATCATGGGGGATGTAAACAGCCTCAAGCTAACTAATGATATTTTCGGTCATTCCTTTGGGGACGTTCTACTCAAGAGCATCGCAGATATGATGCACAGTGCGTGCAGGGCAGACGATATAATAGCGCGGTGGGGCGGAGACGAATTTGTTCTCCTCCTACCCAGAACTAGTTACGAAGATGCCGCGAATATCTCGCAAAGAATCAAAAAAGAGGTTTCTGAGCTGCAAATCCGCGCTGTTCGAGGTAGTATTTCTATCGGATACGACAGTAAAACACAAGCAGACGAAGATATTGTGCACACGCTCAACCGTGCGGAATCAAAGATGTATTCGGTAAAAACCCTTGAGCATGAAGAAGTGCAGAACTTCGAACTGAACTCCATAATAAATACACTGTATGAAAACAACGAACAGGAAAAAGGGCACTCAGAGAGAGTGTGTAGTATTTGCCGTGAAATCGGCAGAGCATTGGATCTACCGGAATCTGACGTCCAAAAGCTTGCACTAGCCGGTCGTCTTCACGACATTGGAAAGATCGCTCTTGAACCCGAACTTTTAGACAGGAACCATATTCCCAACTCTGCCGAATGGAATGAAATAAAACAGCATCCCGTTGTTGGATACAGGATACTTAATTACTTTAGCGAGACTCTGGATGTAGCTGAAGCGGTCTTTTCGCATCATGAGCATTGGGACGGTAACGGATATGTCAAGGGTCTAAAAGGTGAGGCAATCCCATTGTTTTCGCGCATCATAGCGGTTGCAGAATCTTATGACCGGCTAGTCAACACGCCGCTTATCCAGTTTTCAAAGAGCAGCGAAGCAGCGGTAGATGAGTTGAAACAGCGCGCCGGTACTCGATTTGACCCGAAAATAGTAGACGTATTTGCCAAAATAATAAGTACAAAAACAAACTCCGAGAAGACGCTAATAGCCGAACAATAGTTCAATCTGTTTATTTCCTACCCAGTTATACTTGCAGCAATTCTATTATGCAAATATACGCCCACTTACTATTCGAGTAGCATGGTAATCGGGCTGTTTTCGCGATATTGCAAACTTAAGGTTCACCGTTATTTTTGCCTATAGTGTCTGACACCGCCCCGGGATAGTCTAATAACTCGCCAGGGCTTTTGCCGCTTTCTCGAACTTTTCTCTTCGGATATGGCAATATCCCCCCGGGTTTTTATCCAGATACTTTTGATGGTATTCTTCCGCCGGATAGAAATGAATAAGAGGCGCTACCTCGATAGCAATAGGTTTGTCATAGTTTTCCTGGAGTTGCGCGACAGACTTCTCTATAATCGTTCTGTCGCTCTCGCGAACATAATAGATACCAGTCCTGTACTGGGTTCCGATGTCCCCTCCCTGCCTATTCACAGAAACCGGATCGATTGAATCGTAGTATAATTCCAGCAAAAACGGTAAAGGAAGTATACCCGAGTCGTAGACTACATGCACCGTTTCAGCATGGCCCGTGGCACGGGTGCAAACTTCCTCATAAGTAGGATTTTCTGCCATTCCATTAGCATAACCGACCTGTGTTGATTGAACACCGTTAATCGACGCTACATATTTCTCTGTGCCCCAAAAACAACCTCCTGCGAGGTATATCTCCGCCATGTTCCACCTCTTCTTGCTAGTTTCAAGCGAGACTCATCAGATAACACAAAACCCTGGTTATCATTCTTGCACATCATTCGAAACAAGCCGCTTTTCACCTGTAATAGTTTGAATAGGCTTGATGTTCTGCGTTACTTCCAATACCCCCAAATACTCCCCCGATTCGCCCCGAACCGCGAAATATCTGATTAGGATGTATTTTTCACCGGCGGGTATCCAGAAATCCTCGTGTTCCTTTTTACCGGATTTAAAATCCTCAACTAGCTCTTCAACTATATGTACGCTTGCAGGAGGATGGCAATTGGCAACTTTGCGGCCGATGATGGCTTTGTTGCGAGGGAAAACACGTTCAGCTCCTTGGGAGAAATACTTCACAGTATCGTCCTTGTCAACAAATGTGATATCGATAGGCAGTGTGTTTAATAAATGGGTCAATTCTTCTATCTCTAGTGTTCCAGTTGGCAGCGTTACAACGCCGGGGGTACGCTCTTGGTGCTTAACCTGCTCTGTCTCCTTTTCTACAAGAGGATTCCATTCCGGAACGCTATCAATAAGACAATAGCCCAGGTCAAGGCTGTCATCCGCGATAATCTTCCACTCATCTTGGGTCAGGTTCTCCAATAACATAGGAAGCATTATACTTTCTTCCTTGAAAATCATCTCGGTTATCTTGTTCAAGAGCGAATCTACTTGCTCTTTCAGTTGCGATACATTTTTCGTTTCCAGGTTAGTCCTGATTGCTTTGATTTGCGCTCGAATCTCATCATCCACACCCCACATTACTTTAGGAGGAGCTGTTATCCCGTATTTTTCCATATATGGAAAAAACAGATTTTCCTTTTTCAAATAGTGGTTATCGATGTCAGCTAGTCTTTCTAAACCATGCTTTAGTGCATTCACAGCTTCTTTATCGGGAATATGCACAAGCTTTGAGCGGATTGAACCAACTATCTTCTCAATTGCACGGTTTTCTCTTTTCAACGTATGGGCAGGATGTCCGGGTATTCGCGACAGATCGGTTGGTCTGTGAATTTCTTCAATAGAGCCCTTAAACACTGCAGCATGCACGTCACAAAGACGCTGAACTTCTGAAACAGGAACACCCTCACGAATCAAAACCATCTCGGCTTGTGCTATTTCTTCAGCAGATACATTCTCAAAAACCTCAGCAAACTTTCCTTTTACCTCATCTACACTTTTACCGTCGTGCAACTGTGATATTAGAGCCTTCAACACATTTTGGCGATACTCTCTATTGTTGATTTCCTCACTCATGTTGATTCCTCCTTTATTAAATATCCATGATTGATAAAAATACGTTTTACTGTTTCTATACCTAACCTTTTCAACATTGCACCTTTAGGCATGGTCATAAAACGCCCTGCTGTTGCCAACATACCCGGTTTTGTTATATCTACAAAACCGGCTTCGATAAATATCGGAATGATACACTTATCCGCAGAGCAGAATTTACATATCGTCTTGTTGAGACCAATAACTTTATCGTCCATACATACTTAAATAATCAGTCGTTTGTTTGATTTCGTGTGACCTAAATTTCAGCTGCAGTCGACCTTCCGAACAAGCTTAGTTAGTTATAGTTAATTTTATCTAGTGTACCATATACACATAATGTGGTCAATCAGAAACCTATTATTTAAGTATGGACTATATTTGGTCTTTTCATCCAAAGAATGGGTCAGAGCTACAATCAAACCCACGCGTTCAACGCGTGGGTTTGATTAAACCAGCGAATTATTGATTAGCTCCGCAGCACTTTTTAAACTTCTTGCCGCTGCCGCAGGGACAGGGGTCATTGCGGCCGGTAGTCTTCTCGGAAACAAATACGTTGGAGGCGCGGTATTCTTTAGTAATTTCCTTACGTTCATCATTAGAGAGAATATCGTCCCACATGGGCAGATTATATAGCCACTCTGCTTTAGCGGAAAGCATATTGTAGTAGAGCTTTTTCATGTCGACGGTCAAATCGATATCAGAGTCTTCTGTCAATGACTCTAGGTCGTATTCTCCAGCGGCGAGAGAGGTATTGATGCCGTCAATAAAGCCGCAGAATATTTCTTTTTCCATGCCGAACTCGGATGCGAGCTCGGAAAGCTTAGCCTTATAAGGTTCGTTGGGCCTTGAAAGTATTTTTTCATAGCCCGTTTTTTCGATGTCGAAGTACGAATTCCAGAACTGTGCGTGTTCGACATCGTTCCTCGGGCTTTGGGCGAACTCGGTCCAGTCAGAATATATGCTCATATTAAGTTCCCTTTCTGTCGGCGACTCAGAGCGCCGATTCCAAATTTCTCTTTACTTCTCGTATGAATCCTTCGGTGTTCACCGCTATGACTTCTACACCCTGTGCGAGGGATGCAAGATCTTTGGTCATGATGCCGCTTTCAATTGATGCTATTGCGGCTGCTTCCAAATTTTGGGCAAAGGCGGTCAAATCGTCCAGTCCATCCAACTCTGCGCGTTTCTTGAGCGCACCAGTCCATGCAAAGAGTGTTGCTATACAGTTTGTAGAGGTGCTCTCGCCTTTTAGATGGCGGTAATAGTGGCGGGTGACGGTTCCGTGCGCTGCTTCGTATTCATAGCAACCTTCCGGAGAGACCAGGACGCTGGTCATCATTGCCAAGGAGCCAAAAGCTGTTGCGACCATGTCGCTCATAACGTCACCGTCGTAATTCTTTAACGCCCACACAAAGCCGCCCTCAGAGCGTATTACCCTAGCGACGGCGTCGTCTATCAGTGTGTAAAAATATTCTATCCCCGCATTGTCGAAGGCTTCCTTGAATTCCTCTTCAAAGATTCGTGCGAAAATGTCCTTAAATCTATGGTCGTAAACCTTGGAGATAGTATCCTTTGCAGAAAACCAGAGGTCCTGTTTAGAATCTAGAGCGTACCCAAAACACGCTCGGGCAAAGCTTTCGATGGAATCGTCTTTATTGTGCTGCCCAAGGACTATTCCCGACCCGTCAAACTCAAAGATATCCTTCTCATAGGAAGTCCCGTCTTTACCTTCAAATACAAGCTTTGCCTTTCCGGCACCTTGAATTCCAAGTTCCACCGCTTTATAAACATCGCCGTAAGCGTGGCGGGCTATGGTGATAGGTTTCTTCCAGTTGGTAACTACCGGATGAACGCATTTTACCAAAATTGGTGCGCGAAATACCGTCCCGTCGAGAATGGCGCGGATGGTCGCGTTCGGACTCTTCCACATCTTTTTAAGCCCGTATTCCTCGACTCTTTGGGCGTTAGGAGTGATAGTCGCACATTTTACGCCCACTCCCAGCCGCTTAATGGCGTTTGCTGCCTCCACTGTGATACTATCGTCTGTCGCATCCCGATTTTCAAGTCCAAGGTCGTAATATTCCGACTTAAGCTCTACATATGGGAGTATCAGTTCTTCCTTAATCATAGACCAAATAATGCGGGTCATCTCGTCGCCGTCAATCTCGACGAGAGGTGTCTTCATGGGAATTCTGGTCATTTTTCCTCCGATTAGATCGTTATACTTTATCCGGGAATATAAGGCGCTTCCTAGTTTCCCGGCGGTCGTCCAGTTTAGCAAAATACGTATTCAGATCCTTTGGATTGGCTACGCGTTTAATCAAGGTGCCTCCATTTTGTATCCATTTTGTTATTGCCCCAGCTCCAAGAGCTAGTATGTTAGTCTGCTCCTCCATAATATCAATATTGTATATAGAAGCAAAGCCCGGCAGGGTGTAACCCACGTTCTCAAGGTTCCCGCGCATGAATTTCTGGCGGTACATATAATAAGGACCCATCCCCATAGCTTCTGCTGCTCCATGGGCGACAGCGAGCATAGCTTCTGATTGGTGAGCGGTAGGCAGAGGCGTATTTGCAAGGTTCTCTTTTAATTTCGAGGAACGCTTTATCGCAAGAGTGTGTACAGTCAGATTTTCGGGAGCGAGCTTTGATATGCACTCCATTGTATTCTGCACGTTCTTTACTCTTTCCCCAGGGAGCCCGATGATGGTATCCATGTTTATGCAGGGAAAACCAACTTTTTTTGCCGTTTCGAATGCTGTAACAACATCCTTCGCAGTGTGCTGGCGACCAACCCTTAAGAGTGTTTCATCGTCCATCGTTTGGGGGTTTATGCTTATTCTGTCTACACCTAAGTCCCTCAGCATTTTGAGCTTTTCAATGGTAATAGTATCAGGTCTACCCGCTTCGACGGTGAATTCCAGAAAGTCGCCACCAGAGGCTTTGAGTGCTGCTTCCGCCACTTGTTGAAGCTGGCTGGTGGAAAGTGCAGTAGGGGTTCCTCCTCCGATGTATAGGCATCTTGGGGAATACCCCGCCAATAGGGCGAGAGGTATGTTCTCCTCTATTTCCTTGCAGAGGGCGATGACGTAATCTTCTATATTAGCGGTAGTGGCGCACCCCTTGCCGACTTCGTAAGCTACAAAAGAGCAATAATGGCATCTTGTCCTGCAAAAAGGTATCCCTATGTAAACATCGAACACTTTTTCTTGGGCGCTAGCCAGTATCCCACGCTGTTCCTCGAGAATTGTCATAGCGAGGTCGATCTTTTCTTCGGAAACGTCGAACCTCTCTCTGAGCATAGAACGGGGGTCTTCTCCGTTATGCGCTAATTCCCTGGCAAGGCGGGTAGGACGAATGCCAGTCAACGCTCCCCATGGTGGTCTAATACCTGTTAGCTCTTTAAGTACGCGATAAAGCGCACTTTTCATAGCTCGTTTTTCGTATTTTTTTACAGTCATGGGCGAAGAACCGTGTTTTGCAATATCGCAATGAAAATACGTGTCCTCGGAACGGACAGTTCGTCCGTTAATTATGCCTTCCGAAAATATGTGGCCACTGTTCGCATTGCAACGCAATATAATATCATCGCTGTTTGGTGCAGGGTCAATTACGTCGTTGTCTGTTGCGATTTCTGCCATTCCAAAAAAAACGCGTATTATCTCACACAGCTCTGGGCGATACGCCGTACTGTCGGTGGAAAGATAAATCAAGTCAGTTTCTCCGAATAAATGGGTTTTTGGCAGCTTCATCTCCGATGGTGGTGGATTCGCCGTGACCAGGATACACCACTGTTTCTGCAGGAAGCTTGTACAACTTCAGTACAGTGGAAAAGAGCTTGTCCGTATCTCCTCCGGGAAGGTCAGTCCTTCCCACTCCGCGGCAAAAAAGCGAATCGCCAGAGAACAGTGCATCATTTAAATAAAAACTAACCCCGCCTTCTGTGTGACCGGGGCAGCCTATAACTCTGAATTCCATGCCAGCAACCTCGATAATGTCGCCATCATTTACAGTTTTATCAGCTTCGGATTGCCTTATTGCCGCTTTGAGCATCATCAAACTTCCGTTTATTGTAGGGTCAACCAGCATATCTGCGTCATCTGTGCCAACATACACGGGGCAGTAATACTTTTGACGCAAACCGTTCAACCCGGAAATATGATCGAAATGACCGTGGGTTAGCAGTATAGCGGTACAGTAAAGCCCTGTTTCCTCTAGAACACCAATTATAGCTTCGGCGTCCGCAGGGTCTATAACTACGGCATCACTCTCGTTGTGCCTGCTTACGATATACGAATTTGTTCCTATCAAGCCGCAGGGGATGCGGCGAATCCTTGTATCGTTCATTTAATAATCCTTAATAATTCTTTCGGCTGTCCAGCAGTATCGTGACTGGTCCATCGTTAATCAGTTCGACCTCCATATGTGTTTGAAAGTTGCCTGTCTCCACCCGTATGCCCAGTCCTTCGAGGCAATTTCTCACGAACACATAGAGCTCATCTGCCTTATCTGGTTGTTCCGCAGCTATGAAGCTCGGTATTCTTCCCTTTCTTGCGTCGCCAAGCAGCGTGAACTGGGAAACTAATAGCACGCAACCGCCGATTTCTGTTAGTGAAAGGTTCATTTTACCGTCTTTATCGTCGAATATCCGAAGATGGGCAGTTTTTTCGGCTATATATTTTGCGTCAGCTTCACTGTCTCCCTTTTCGACCCCAAGAAGCACTGCGAAACCATTTCCAATACTGCCTAAAACCGCCCCCTGCGAGCGAACAGTCGCCCGGGTTACTCTTTGTATTACCGCCCTCATCTATCCTTTTATCCTGTATACATCTGTTACTCCGCGCACTCGCTTGAGCTGCTTGATGATGAACTGAAGTTGGTCCGCATCGTGCACGTCAAATTCCATGGTGATGTTTGCAATCATATTTTTATCTGTCTTAGCAGAAAATCGAGCAAGACTCATATTCATTCCCATAAAAATCTGAGAAATATCCATTACCAATCCGACACGCTCGTTTGCTACAAGCTGAATTTGAGCGGCAAAACCGCCACCCTTTGCATTTTCTGACCATTCGACTGCAATTGAACGCGCATCGTTATCGTTCATATTGGTGAGGTTCTTGCAGTCTGCTCTGTGAACTGAAACCCCCCTGCCCCTCGTGACATAGCCGACTATTTCATCCCCTGGTACGGGAGTACAACATTTTGCTATATGGACTACCATATCGTCGTAACCGTCGACAATGATGCCATTGGCATTTGCGGATCGTTTCTTGGTCTGCTTCGTCGTCAGCTTCTCGATAAGTGCGGAGGAATTCTGTGCTTCCTGGTATTCCTGCTGCTTTTTGAACTCTTCGATCAGCCTAGGAATCACCTGGTTGACCGAAAGGCTCCCATAGCCAACCGCGGCACAAAGCTCATCCGCGGAAGCAATCGACATTCGTTTTAAAATCCCGGTGAGGATTTCCGGTTTTGTAAGCTGTGTCAGAGAATAGCCCTGACGCTTTGCTTCTGCGGTAAGCATATCCTTTCCGCGTTCGATATTCTCTTCCTTGCGCTCCTTCTTGAACCAAGCGCGAATCTTGCTTTTTGCCTGTTGGGTTTTGACTATGTTGAGCCAGTCCCTGCTTGGACCCGCAAGAGAGGAAGAAGTAATAATCTCGACGATATCGCCCATCTGGAGGATGTAATCGAGGGTAACTATCCTGCTATTGACCTTTGCGCCTATGCACTTATGCCCTACTTCGGAGTGTATTCTGTACGCAAAATCTATGGGAGTAGAGCCAATGGGCAAGTCTATGATTTCACCCTGGGGGGTAAAGACAAACACGTAGTCGCTGAAGAAATCAAACTTCAGCATCTTCATGAACTCATCAGAATCTTCCACGCGTTCATCCATAATCTGGCGAACCCAATCGATAACGACGTCCAGATCGGATGAACCATCTCTGCCCTCTTTATAACGCCAATGGGCTGCAATACCAAACTCTGCCTGCTTGTGCATATCCATTGTGCGTATCTGGACTTCGAAGGGGACGCCATTTTCACCCATCAAGGTAGTGTGAAGGGATTTATATCCGTTCGGTTTGGGCGTAGAAATATAGTCCTTTATACGGAAAGGCAAGGGCTTCCACATGCTGTGAACCAAGCCAAGCACGGTGTAGCACTCTTCGACGGTTCTGACAATAACTCTAATAGCTATGAGGTCATAAACCTCTTGGAATGTGATGTTCTGCTTCTGCATCTTGCGAAAGATGCTATATAGGTGTTTAGGTCTACCATTGAGCGATGCATCTATTCCATTTTCTTTGAGTTTTTCGCGTATGGCTCTCATGCTCTCCGTCAAGTAATCGGAGCGCTCAACCTGCATACGCCTGACCTGTTCCCTAAGGCTCATATACTCTTCTGGATATATGTGCATGAAAGCAAGGTCTTCG
>ENA-UOOM01000336-UOOM01000336.1-fermentation-metagenome-genome-assembly--contig:-NODE-336-length-56265-cov-6.792421_pt1 | contig 56265 bp, 75 predicted proteins | sample MGYA00245781_ERZ724031 | MGnify/ENA primary metagenome ERZ724031 (study PRJEB28704, sample SAMN03018317) | fermentation metagenome | biome: anthropogenic terrestrial biome; feature: soil; material...
TGGCGGGATATTGTTCATATAGAGGCCGGTTTTCGCTCGCCCCAGATGGCAGGCATCGCCGTGATAGAAGAAGGCGCGCCGATGATGGCGGGCATCCGGACTGATGGCAGGGTGATTGCCCTGGACCCGGCACTGAACCAGGAGGTCAGCGGCTGGGCGGACATTGTGGAGATCCAGACCGGTGATGGCTTTTTGCTGGGCCTGCGCCAGGACGGAAGCGTGGTGGTGGCGGGCAAGCGCGGGCATCTTTTCACCCAGGACATTAAAGCCTGGGAAGACATCGTGGACATTGCCTGTGGGGAGTCGTTTTGCGCAGGGGTCACCCGGGACGGACGGGTGCTGTTCGCGGGGGAGGTGGCCTTCTCCCACAACTGACGCCTTTATTGAGCATATGGTTTTGGCGTAATCGCTGATTCTTATTAGATGAATATTCTTAGGGTGTGCTCCGCTCTGGAAACCCAGACGGCGGCACACTATTTGATGCGCCCCATATCACCCTTGACAGAGACGCCATGTCATGCTATCGTGTTATTCGTTAGTCTAACTAACTAATTGAAAGGAAGCTGGGATGGACGCGTTTGCGATGGCCCTCAATGACCTGCTGGTGAACACCTTCAACAGCATTCTGCGCCTGGAGGAGGAATCCCTGAGGCGTTTGAGCGATGGGAAGCTGAGCATCAATGAGATGCATTTCCTGGAGGCCATCGCCCGGGGTGGGGCCGGCGGGCGCAGCATCACCGACATCGCCCGGGAGCTGTCCATCACCCTGCCCTCGGTGACCGCGGCGGTCAACAAGCTGGCCAGGAAAGGCTATGTGGTGAAAGCCCGGGATGAGGAGGACAAGCGCATGGTCAACGTGCGGCTGTCCCGGGAGGGGCAGCGGGCGGAGGTGGCCCACCGGTTTTTCCACCGGCAGATGGTGCACAGCGTGTCCAAGCGCCTTGGAGACGATCAGCGCAAAACGCTGCTTGAGGGCCTGCACAACCTCCACGCCTTTTTCCGCAGCCAGGAGCACCAGCTGGATGAGCTGCTGCCCAAAATCACACGAGAAGGATAAATCATTTGAACATACTTGGTATTGGAAGCGCCCTGCCTGATCAGGTGGTCACCAACCACCAGCTGGCAGAGATCCTGGACACCAGCGATGAGTGGATCAAAACCCGCACCGGCATCTCCAGCCGCCGGGTGCTGGGGGAGAGCGGCCTCACCCGCCTGGCGCTCACCGCTGCCCAAAGGGCGCTGGCTGACGCGGGTATCCAGGGGAGCGAGCTTGACCTGATCCTGGTGGCCACCACCATGGGGGACTATGTCTTCCCCTCCACCGCCTGCCTGATCCAAAAGGACCTGGGAGCTGCCTGCCCCGCCATGGACCTGCACGCCGCCTGCGCCGGATTTGTCTACGCGCTGGAGACCGCGGACAGCTTTATCAAAGCGGGCAAGGCCCGGCATGTGCTGGTGGTGGGGTCTGAAGCCATCACGCGGTTGGCCAACTGGGAGGACCGCTCCACCTGCGTGCTGTTTGGCGACGGCGCCGCGGCCGTGGTGGCGGGGCCGGGGGATGCCCTGTTGGCCTGCCACCTCACCGCCCAGACCGACAGCCAGGTGCTGTACATGCTGGCAGAGCCGGGCAATAACCCCTTCACCAAAAAGCCTGAGGAGGCGGCAAGCGGCCTAAAGATGCTGGGCCAGGATGTGTACCGCTTCGCGGTGACCCGGTCCATCCAGGATTTGGAAACCGTGGCAGAGAAATCCGGCATCCCCCTGGACCAGATGGATTGGGTGCTGCTCCACCAGGCCAACCAGCGCATCGTGGACGCGGTGCGCCACCGCCTGAAGCTGGATCCGGCCCGCATGCCCGGCAACATCCACCGCACCGGCAACACATCGGCGGCCAGCGTTCCGCTGCTGCTGGATGAGCTCTACCGCGCGGGGCACCTCAAGCCAGGCCACCTCATCGCCATGAGCGCCTTTGGCGCGGGCCTGGTGAGCGGCGCCTGCGTGCTGCGCTGGGGCAAACAGCCCCCTGACAAGCTGACCCCGGCAGAGGACCTGTTTCCCGCTGCCAGACAATAAAACGCCCAAAATCAAGGAGGAAAACCCCATGGAAAGCATCATGAACAAAGTGGCCCAGGCCCTGGCCGAGCGCCGCGGCACCGACCCCAGCCAGATCAAGGCGGAGACCAAGTTTTCTGACCTGGCGCTTGACAGCCTGGATGTGGCGGAATTGATCATGGATCTGGAGGACGCCTTTAACGTCACCATCGACATCACCAAGGTGGACGGCACCGTGGGCGACCTGGTGCGGGTGATTCAGGAGGCGGCCTGATGATCAAGACCCGGGTGTCCGAGCTCTTCGGGCTCACCTACCCCATCTTTCAGGGGGGCATGGCCTGGGTGGCTGATGCCCAGCTGGCTTCCGCCGTGTCAAACGGCGGGGGCCTGGGCATCATCTCCGCCATGAGCCAGGACGCCAATTACCTGAGGGAGCAGATCCGGCTGTGCCGGGAGATGACCGACCGGATCTTCGGCGTGAACATCATGCTGATGAGCCCCCACGCGGAGGCCTGTGCTGCGGTGGTGGCGGCGGAGAAAGTGCCCGTGGTGACCACCGGCGCCGGCCTCCCTGGCCGGTTTATCCCCATGTGGCTGGGAGCCGGGGTCAAGGTGGTGCCGGTGGTGCCCTCTGTGGCCATCGCAAAAAGGGTGGCCCGGGAAGGAGCCTGCGCTGTGATCGCCGAGGGCTGTGAGGCGGGCGGGCACATTGGGGAACTCACCACGCTTACCCTGGTGCCCCAGGTGGCTGATGCGGTAGAGATCCCGGTGATCGCCGCCGGCGGCATCGCCGATGGCCGGGGCGTGGCGGCGGCCATGATGTTGGGGGCGGAGGGCGTGCAGTGCGGTACCCGCTTCCTGGCGGCGGAGGAGTGCACCATTCCCCAATGCTTCAAGGACCGGGTGGTTTCCGCCCGGGACATCGACACCATGGTGACCGGGCGCAGGCTGGGCCACCCGGTGCGGGCGCTGAAAAACAGCTATATGCTGGAGTTTGCCCGGAAAGAGGCGGACGTCTCCATCTCAAATGCGGAGCTGGAGAAGTTTGGCACCGGCGCCCTCTGGCGCGCTGCCCGCCAGGGCGACATGACCACCGGCTGCATCATGGCAGGCCAGGCCGCGGCGCTGGTGCGTCAAACCCTGCCGGCAGAACAGATCATGAGCACCATGTTTCAGGAGGCAGAGGTGCTTCTGAAGAAAGCCGGAACATGGGTAAGTTAGCCTTTGTCTTCCCCGGACAGGGCGCCCAGCAGCCGGGCATGGGGCAGGCGCTCTATGAGGCTTCCCGCGAGGCGCGGGAATTGATGGACCGGGCGGAGGCGCTGATGCCGGGGCTGCTCGACAGTTGCTTTCATGGCCCCATGGCGCGCCTCACCCGGACTGACATCGCCCAGCCTGCCCTGTTTGTGCTGGAGGCAGCGCTTGCAAAAATGGCGGTCCAGGCGGGCATCAGGCCGGGGGCTGTGGCTGGGTTTTCCCTGGGGGAATGGCCGGCCTGCCACTGTGCCGGGATGATGGATTTTGATGAAGGCTTTGGGCTGGTGAAGCGGCGCGGGGAATGGATGCAGGCCTGCGCTGAGGAAATTCCCGGCGGCATGGCGGCGGTGCTGAGGCTGACCGCTGATGAGGTGCGGGAAAAATTGCGGGAGCACCCGGAGGTGCAGGCCGTCAACCTCAACGCCCCCGGCCAGACCGTGGTGGCGGGGCCGATTCCGGCGCTTGAGGCCTTTGAAGAGAGCCTCAAAGCCCAGGGCGGGCGGAGCCTGCGGCTGAATGTGGCCGGGGCCTTTCATTCGCCGCTAATGGCGTCCGCGTCTGAAAAAATGGCGCAGGCGCTTGAGGAAGTGAACATCAGCCCCCCTCAGCTGATGGTGTACAGCAATCTGACGGCAAGGCCTTATCAAGAGAGCGCGGCCAAGGATTGGCTGGCGCGCCAGCTGGCAAGCCCGGTCAAGTGGGAAGAGACCATCAGAAACCTGGCGGAAGCGGGTTTTGACACCTTCCTTGAGCTGGGGCCCGGCAAGGTGCTGTGCGGGCTGATTGGCAAAATCCTGCCGGGGGCCGTGACGCTCCAGGCGGAGGACATGGCGGGCATTGCGCAGGCGGCCCTGACCTTGGGAGGAAAGGCATGAACCCACAGGGAAAAACAGCGCTCATCACCGGAGGCACCCGGGGCATCGGCCGGGCGATTGCACTGGAGATGACCGCCCACGCGGAGAACATCGCCCTGCTGTATGCCGGGCGGAAAGACGCGGCGGAGGAGACGGTCAAGCTCATTGAGGCAAAAGGCGCTAAAGCCCTGGCCGTCCAGTGCGACGTTTCGGATGAACAGGCGGTGAAAACCGCCGTGGCGCAGGTGAAACAGGCCATGGGGCCCATCTCCATCCTGATCAACAATGCCGGTATCACAAAAGACGGCCTCACCCTCAAGATGAGCGGGGAGGACTTCAAACGGGTGCTGGCAGTGAACCTGGCGGGCGCCTTCCACACCATTCAGGCCTGCTACCGGGATCTGATGAAATCCGGCTGGGGCCGGGTGGTGAACATCGGCTCGGTATCTGGCTTGATGGGGAACCCGGGGCAGGCCAACTACGCCGCCGCCAAGGCGGGCCTGGTAGGACTCACCAAGACCATTGCCCGGGAGCTGGCTGGGCGCGGCGTCACCGCCAACCTGGTGGCCCCCGGCTTTATCGACACCGACATGACCCGGGACATGCCAGTGGGCACGCTGGAGGCGGCGCTTCATGCGGTGCCCATGGGCCGCTTGGGGCGGGCGGAGGAAGTGGCTGCTGCGGTATCCTACCTGTGCTCCCGGGGGGCTGACTATGTGACCGGCTGCGTCCTTCAGGTGGACGGCGGCATGTATATGTGAGGGAAATGCGATGAATCGTGTTGCGGTAACCGGCATGGGCATCATCTCCCCCCTGGGGAATGATGTGGGAAGCTTCTGGCAGGCGCTGATCTCAGGGGCCTGCGGCATCGGCCCCATCACCCGCTTTGACGTGGCGGCCTATAAGGTGCGCATCGCGGGGGAGGTCAAGGGCTTTGACCCCACCCAGTTTGGCATGGAGGTGGCGGACGCCCGGCGCATGGACCTGTTCAGCCAGTACGCTATGGCGGCTGCCCACCAGGCCATGAATGAGAGCGGCCTGGCGGGCCAGGTGGCGCCTGAGCGCTTGGGAGTGAACCTGTCAAGTGGCATTGGCGGCATTGAGACCATGTTCAGGGAATCTGAAAAGCTGCTCACCCGCGGCCCTAACCGGGTGTCGCCGCTGTGCATCCCCACCATGATCGGCAACATGGCGGCCGGCAACGCCGCCATCCGCTATAACGCCCAGGGGGCCTGTGTGCCGGTCATCACCGCCTGCGCCACCTCCACCCACTCGGTGGGGGAAGCTTACCGGATGATCCGCCATGGTTACCTTGATGCCATGATCACAGGCGGCAGCGAGGCTTCTGTGACGCCCATTGCCATTGCCGGGTTCACCAGCTGCATGGCGCTGTCAGAAGTGAATGAGCCGCTGGCCTCCAGCCTGCCCTTTGACAAAAACCGCAAGGGCTTTGTGCTGGGCGAGGGAGCGGCTGTCCTGGTGCTGGAAAACTATGACCATGCAGTAGCCCGGGGCGCAAAGATCCTGGGTGAGGTCGTGGGCTATGGCGCCACCTGCGACGCTTTTCATATCACGGCCCCCCACCCGGAAGGCGACGGTGCCGCCCGGGCCATCCGCCTGGCGCTTGGGGAGGCGGGGGATGACGGCAGGGAGAGCCTGTACATCAACGCCCACGGCACGGGGACACCGCTTAACGACAAGACTGAGACCCTGGCCATCAAACGCGCCCTGGGGGAGGAGCGGGCCAGACAGGCCGCCATTTCCTCCATCAAGGGCGCCACTGGCCACATGCTGGGCGCAGCGGGCGGGGCGGAGCTGATTGCCACGCTGATGGCGCTCCAGGAGGGCCTGCTGCCCCCCACCATTCCGCTATCTGCCCCTGATCCTGAGTGCGACCTGGACTATGTGCCAAAACTGGCGCGTCAGGACGAGCGGCAATTGGGGCTTTCCATTTCCCTGGGCTTTGGCGGGCACAACGGTGTCCTCGCCGTGAGGAGGGGCAGATGAACCTGGAGCAGTTAAAGGAGATCATCCGGCTGTTTGAGGCCTCAAGCCTCACAGACCTGGATGTCACCACAGAGGGCGAGCGCGTTCGCCTGAGGCGCGGCGCAGGCGGGCAGGTGAGTATGGTGCCCCCGCCCCGGCCGGACGCGGCCCCGCAACCTCAGCTGGCATCCCCCGGGGAGGGGCCGGACTTCAACCACATCATCGAGGTGAAATCCCCCGTGGTGGGCATCTTCTATGAAGCGCCCGAGCCCGGCGGCAAGCCCTTTGTGCAGGTGGGGGACCGGGTTTTGAAAGGGGATGTGCTCTGCCTGATTGAGGTGATGAAGCAGGTGACCGAGGTGACCGCCCCCCAGGACGGCCAGGTGGCGGACATCTGCCTGGCCAATGGCAGCGTGGTGGAGTTTGGCCAGACGCTGATCAAACTGTGTTGAGGATGAGAATGAAAATCGACCAGATCAAGGCTTTTATGCCCCACCGGGCGCCGATGCTATTGATAGATGAGGTGGCAGTGGATGGGGAGGGCACTGTCCATGGCCAGTACCATGTGCGGGGGGACGAGTATTTCCTCCAGGGGCATTTCCCGGGCTTTCCGGTGGTGCCGGGGGTGATTTTGTGTGAAATCATCGCGCAGACCGCGGGCATCCTGGTTAAGGACAAACTGGAGGAAGGGCTGCTACCTTTTTTTACCGGCATGGAGAAGGTGCGCTTCCGCCGCATGGTGCGCCCCGGGGACCGGATCGACATCCGCTGCCGCCTCATCAGGCGTGCCGGGATGCTGATGAAGGTGGCGGGGGAGGGCCGGGTGGCGGATGAGGTCTGCGCCGAGGGCGTGTTCCTCATGATGCTGGGCGAATCAGGGCAATAGACAGATGTTTTCAAAGATTCTGATCGCCAACCGCGGGGAGATCGCCGTGCGCGTGATCCGCGCCTGCAAGGAGATGGGCATCCAGACGGTGGCCGTGTATTCCGAGGCCGACCGGGAGGCGCTGCACGTGTCCCTGGCGGATGAGAGCATCTGCGTGGGCCCGGCGCCATCGACGCTGAGCTATTTAAACCAGGAGGCGCTGCTGTCCTCGGCGCTGAATACCGGCTGCAAGGCGGTGCACCCGGGCTACGGATTCCTGTCCGAAAACCCGGATTTTGCGGCGCTGTGCGAGGAGAACGGGCTGAAATTCATCGGCCCGTCGGCGGAGGTCATCCGGCGCATGGGCAACAAGGATGAGGCCAAGCGCACCATGGCAGGATCCGGCGTCCCCGTGATCCCGGGGAAGGAAGACCTGAAGGACTTGCTGGACGCCCAGAAGGCAGCCCAGGAGATGGGCTTTCCGCTGCTGATCAAGGCCAGAAGCGGCGGGGGCGGCCGGGGTATCAGGCGGGTGGATGGCCCGGAGGAACTGGACCACGCCTATTCCACCGCGGCCTTTGAGGCCAAGAGCAACTTCTCAGACCCGGCGCTGTATATGGAAAAGCTGCTCACCGATGTGAAACATATCGAGGTGCAGGTGCTATGCGACCGCAAGGGCAATGTGGTCTGCTTTGGCGAGCGGGACTGCTCCATGCAGCGCAAGCATCAGAAGATTCTGGAGGAGAGCCCCTGCGCCATCATCAGCCCCCAGCAGCGGGCGAAGCTGATCAAATACGCCCGGCAGGCGGCGAAGGCGATCCGCTATGAGGGCGTGGGGACGCTGGAGTTTTTGATGGACCCCCAGGGCAACTTTTATTTTATGGAGATGAACACCCGCCTTCAGGTGGAGCACCCGGTGACCGAGATGGTGTCGGGCATCGACCTGGTGAAATGGCAGATCAGGACGGCGGCGGGGGTGGCCCTGCCCTTTAGGCAAAAGGACATTGAGACCCGGGGACACGCCATTGAGTGCCGCATCAACGCTGAGGACCCGGCCCGGGATTTTGCCCCGGGCGGGGGCACGGTGGACATCCTGCACACGCCTGGCGGTCCCTGGGTGCGCTTTGACACGGCGCTTTACCAGGGCTATCAATTGCCGTTACACTATGACAGCCTCATCGCCAAACTGATTGTCCATGCCCCCACCAGGCCCGAGGCCATCCGCAAGATGCACGCGGCGCTGTGCGAGACGGTGATTGAGGGCGTGGACCACACGGCGCTGTTCCAGGTGGAGCTATTGAGTGACCCCGCCTTTGAGGAGGGCAGCTACACCACCGACCACCTGGCGACAAGGAGGGCCTGACATGCTGAGAAGATCGCTGTTTAAAAAGCCCAACCTGCGCCTGGAAGGCCAGGAGAACACGCCCCCGGGCGACAGGATACCGGTTTTTGAGTGCCCCCAGTGCCGCAACAAGCAGGAGCAGCCGGCGCTTGAAGAAAGCCTGTTCCTGTGCGCGCGCTGCGGCTATCATTATAAGATCACAGCCCGGCAGCGCCTGGGAATGATGCTGGATGAGGGCAGCTTCAGGGAGATGGGCGCGCGCATCGCCTCAAAGGACCCGCTGCAGTTCCCAGGCTACCAGGAGAAGCTCAAGCAGGCCAGGGAGCAAAGCGGCGAAAAAGAAGCGGTCATCACCGGGACAGGCAGCATTCTGGGCCGGCCTTGTGCTGTTTTTGCCATGGAGCATCAGTTTATGATGGGTTCCATGGGGGCCGCTGTGGGGGAAAAGCTGACCCGGCTTTTTGAACGCGCCCTGGACAAATGCCTGCCGGTGGTGGGCTTCACGGTATCCGGCGGCGCCCGGGTGCAGGAGGGGATATTGAGCCTGATGCAAATGGCCAAGGTCTCTGGTGCGGTGCGGCAGCACGCGGACGCGGGGCTCCTTTACATCGCGGTCTTGTGCGATGCCACCACCGGCGGTGTGGCCGCCAGCTTTGCCATGCAGGCGGATATCATCTTGGCGGAGCCGGGGGCCCTCATCGGCTTTGCCGGGCCCCGGGTGATTGAGCAGACCACCCGGCAAAAGCTGCCCGAGGGCTTCCAGCGCGCGGAGTTTCAGCTGGACAAGGGCTTTGTGGGCAAAATTGTGAAGCGGCCTGAACAGCGTGCGCTATTGGGGCTTCTGCTGAAGATGCATACAGGAGGCAAGGATGAGCGCGTATAAGCGGGTGCTGGCCGCCCGCAACAACCAGCGGCCGGACGCCATGCGCTATATTGAGCACATGATCACCGACTTTGTGGAGCTGCATGGCGACCGCCGCTTTTCCGATGACCCGGCCATGGTGGCGGGACTGGGGTACTTTGGTTCCCGGTGTGTGACCGTGCTGGCCCTGGAAAAGGGCAGCGACACGCCTGATAGATTGCGCCGCAACTTTGGCTCTGCCCAGCCGGAGGGCTACCGCAAGAGCCTGTGGCATATGAGACAGGCGGAAAAATTCGGCCGCCCGGTGCTATGCTTTGTGGATACCGCCGGTGCCGCCTGTGGCGTGGGCGCTGAGGAGCGGGGGCAGGGGCAGGCCATCGCCGAAAACCTGTGGGAGATGATGGGGCTTAGGGTGCCGGTGCTGTCGGTCATCATCGGCGAGGGCGGCAGCGGCGGGGCCCTGGCCCTGGCAGCGGCCAGCCGGGTGTGGATGCTGGAGAACGCCATCTATTCCGTGCTGTCGCCCGAGGGGGCGGCCAGCATCATCTATAAGGACGCCGGCAAGGTGGTGGAGGCCAGCGAGGCGCTGAAACTCAGTGCCCAGGACATGCTGGATTTTGGCGTGATTGAAGGCATCCTGCCCGAGGGGGAGGATTTTTCCCAGGCCTTTTCTGCTCTCAGGGAGGCCTTTGAGGCAGCGCTCACGGGCTATCAGGGGATGACAGGGGAGCAGATCCGGCAGGAGCGGTATGCCCGCTTCCGCAGATTGGGGGGAGACTGGGCATGATCTATCTGGTGACCGATTCCACCGCCTATTTGAGCCGGGAGGAGGCCAGCGCCCTGGGGGTGCTCATGGTCCCCATGGCCTTTATCAAGGATGGCAGGGAGGCTTTCCAGGAGGGCTTTGTGGAGGAGTGGCAGCCCAAACCCGGGCAGAGCCTGGCGGCTTACAGCACCTCCCAGGCGCAGGCCTCCGCCTTTTCCTATCTGTTTGACCGCTTGAAGGCCCAGGGGCACCAGGCGCTGTGCATCACCATCTCCTCCCGCTTAAGCGGCACCTTTGCCAACGCTCTCAAGGCGGCTGAGGAGACCGGGGAGTGCATCCAGGTGATCGACTCCCGCACCACGGCGGGGGCCCTGTACCTGATGCTGAAGGCCGCCCGGGAGATGCTGGACGCGGGCGCCAGCCTCACCCAGTGCTTTGAGGCGATGAAGCAGCTCAGAAAGCGCACCCACACCATCTTCACCATCCAGGACATGGACCCCTTAAGGCGAAGCGGGCGGCTGGGCTATGTGCGCTCCTCGGTATCGACGCTGTTAAACCTGCGCCCGCTGCTCAGTTTGTCTGACGGCAGCGTGGTGAGCCACTCCCTGGCCCGGGGCAAGCAGGATGTGCAGCGCCTGATGATGCTGGGGCTTGTGGGCAAGCCCCAAGAGGTGATCGTCCAGCACTGCGGGGACGAGGAAAGCGCCCGCGCCCTGGCCCAGCGCCTGGAGGAGCAGGGCATCCAGGTGATGATGCGCAGAATCGGCATCGTCCTGGCCATCCACCTGGGGGTGCCTATCCTGTCGGTGGCCTGGGTGAGCGCGCCATGAATCAGGAGAGAGTGCAGGCTTTTTTGGGGCAGGCGCTTCCGGTGCGCTGCTTTTCCTCGCTGGACTCCACCAACACCTATGCTAAGCGCTGGGCCGCCCAGGGCGCGCCCCATGGCGCCAGTGTGTTTGCCGGGGCGCAGACCCAGGGCCGAGGCCGCCGGGGGCGCAGCTTTTTTTCGCCTGAAGGGGGGCTTTATATGAGCCTGATTGTGGACAGCGCGGGGGCTTCCCCCGGTATGTTCACCACCCTGGCGGCGGTGGCGGCAGTGGCGGCGGTGCGGGAGGTGGCCGGGCAGGACCTCCGGATCAAATGGGTGAACGACTTGATCTTTGACGGGCTCAAGGTGGGCGGCATCCTGACGGAGGGTGTGGTGCTGGACGGCGCGCTCAAAAAGGCGGTCATCGGCATTGGCATGAACCTGGGAGCTGCTGACATGCCGGCGGATTTGGCCCGGATCGCGGGCAGCTTGTTTGTGCCAGGTCAGGAGATTGACCGGGAAAAACTGGCGGCGCTCATCATCCGGGGTATTCTGGCGGGGCTGCCGCTGGCCCCTGCCCACCTGGATGCCTACCGCGCCAGCTGCCTCACCCTGGGGCAGGTGGTTTCCTTTGAACATGAAAACCAGCCCTGTCAGGGGCTGGCAATGGATATCGATGATACCGGGGCCTTGACGGTTCAAGCTGGCAGCGGGCTTGTCCGGCTGATCGCGGGGGATGTGAGCATCAGGCCCGCCTGATCACAGCGCCCGGGTGATGCTGCCCAGCCGGGGCGCCAGGAAGGCCGCCGCCAGGCATTTCAGCGCGTCCCCCGGCAAAAAGGGGAGAACCGCAAAGCCCATCACCTCGCTTAGCGCCTTGCCGGTCAGCCACGCAAGCCACAGGGTGCCGGTGGTGTAGCAGGCCAGCACCGCCAGGGCGCAGATGAGCACCCTTCTTAAAAAAGTGTCCGCCCAGGGCGCAAGCGCCGAAACAACCCCCACTGACAGCAGATAGCCAATCAAATACCCGCCGGTAGGCCCCACCAGGTGCTGGGGCCCGCCCCGCATGCCTGAGAACACCGGCAGCCCCACGGCGCCGATGAGCAGATACAGCAGCACCGAGGCCATGGCCCAGCGCTTTTCCAGCAAAAATCCCGCCACAAACACCGCCAGCAGCGCCAGGTTGATGGGCACCATGGGCAGCGGGATCGCGATTTGCGATGCCACGGCGATGAGGGCGGCCATCATGGCGGACAGGACCATCCGGGAGAGCTTCATGCTGCGGGCGGCGGTGTGATTTGTTGTCATGGCACTTCAACCTTCCACTTCAGGGATCCGCTTGATCCTGGGATCGGTGAAGATGTCGGATTCATCCCGGCTGGTGGTGGAAAACTCCGACACGATGGCGCCCTCGGGCCCCGCCTGGAACCAGTGCAGGGTGTTGGGGTAGAGGGTGTATTGCTGGCCGGGGGTGAGCTTGATCTCGTGGAACACGGTGTAATAGGCCTCGTTGCCCTGGGGCGGCCTGGCGCCGGGATTCTGGGTTTTTTCGCCAGGCACATACAGGTAGACCGTGCCCCAGCGGCAGCGGAAAGTCTCCTCCTTGCCCTCAACGCCGTTCACCTCGGGGTGGCGGTGCTCCGGGCAGGTCTGGTGGGGGAAGAGCACCAACTCCTTGGCGCAGCACTTCTGGGTGTTCAGGTAGGTGACCAGCTCAAGCCCGGTCTTCTCCAATTCACCCAGGCCGAAGTCCGCCACCTCGATGTTCTCTTTTTCGTGATCGGTCAGCGCGATGCCCGCCTTGTCAAAATAGGCCAGGGTGCGCTTGCGGGCGTCTTCATAGGTGGATTTTTTCATGATATTTTCCTCCTTCCATTGGAAGCCGATGGTTTTTCTGCTATTGTAGGAGGGAAGCGAAATACTGTCAAGCGAAGGGGGGAAAGGGCATGCGCAAAATCGCCGTGATCGGCAGCATGAACGTGGACCTGGTGTCCCGGGTGCCCCGGTTTCTGATGCCGGGGGAGACGCTCACGGGCCTTGACTTTGGCGTGTTCACGGGCGGCAAAGGGGGCAACCAGGCGGTGGCGGCTTCGCGCCTTGTGCCTGAGGTCATGATGCTGGGCAAGCTGGGGGATGACCAGAACGGCGCCCTTTACCGGCAGATGCTGGCGGATAGCGGCATTGACGGCGCCTGCGTGGAAACGGTGCCCGGGGTGAGAAACGGCACCACCGTGATCGAGGTGGCTGAGGACACGGGAGACAACCGCATCATCTATTTCCCGGGCGCCAACAAGCTGGTTGACAGGGTGCAGATAGACGCCTATTTTGATCAGCTGCTGGCCTGTGACCTGTTTTTGATGCAGCTGGAGATCCCCCTGGAGACAGTGGCCTACGCGGCTGAGAAACTGCATCAGGCCGGGAAGGCCGTGATTCTGGATCCGGCCCCGGCCGTGCCGCTGCCCCAAGGCATGCTTGAAAACATTGACTATATCACCCCCAATGAGACGGAGCTGGCCCTGCTGACCGGCCTTGACACCGGGAGCCCGGACAAACTGATTGCGGCCGCCAAAGCGCTCAACCGCATGGGCGCGGCCGCTGTGATCGCCAAGGCGGGGGCGGACGGCGCCTATCTGATCCGCGGGGATGAGGTGCACCACGCGCCGGGCTTTCAGGTGAACGCTGTTGATACCACCGCCGCCGGGGACAGCTTTAACGCCGGCTTTGCCGCAGCCCTGTGCCGGGGCATGGGGGAGCGGGAGGCCCTGCGCTTTGCCAATGCCGCGGCGGCACTGTCCACCCAGGGCGCCGGCGCACAGGGCGCCATGCCCGCATATGACGCTGTACAGAGGTTTTTGGATTCATATCAGAAAGGGGAATAAACCATGATCGCACTGGGAAGTGACCACGCGGGGCTGCCGCTTAAACTGGAGATCATCAAGCTTCTGGAGGAGCGGGGCATCGCCTATGAGGACTTTGGCACCCACAGCCATGACAGCTGTGATTACCCGGTTTACGCCAGGAAGGCCGCCCAGGCCGTGGCAGACGGCCGCTGCAAGAAGGGGCTTGTGTTTTGCGGCACGGGGATTGGCGTGTCCCTCACCGCTAACAAGGTGAAGGGCATCCGCTGCGCGGTGTGCTCAGACTGCTACTCCGCCATCATGTCCAGAAACCATAATGACTGCAACATGCTGGCCCTGGGGGCCCGGGTGGTGGGCGTTGATTTGGCCCGGATGATCGTCTCCATGTGGCTGGACGCCGGCTTTGAGGGCGGCAGGCACCAGCGGCGGGTGGATTTGATCATGGAGACGGAGAACGAGGAGTTCTGATGGCGTATTCGGCGGCGCATCTGGAGACTTCCCGCAAGCGGGGGTTTGAGGACACGGCGCTGCTGCGGGAGATGTATCAGCGCTTTTTGCGGCTGGATGCGGGGACCCGGATACTGGATATCGGCTGTGGCACGGGCTTTTTCACCCGGATAATGGCGGGGCTGCCCGGGGCACGGGTGACAGGGCTTGATATGGACCCCGGGCTGCTCCATGCTGCGCGCGGCTTTGCCGTGGAAGAAGGGCTTGATATCCGCTTTGTGGAAGGAAATGCCCTGGCGCTGCCCTTTGAGCCGGCCTCCTTTGACCGGGTCACGGCCCATATCATGCTGGAAGTGTTTGAGCAGATGGCCCAGCCTCTGTCTGAAATGGCGCGGGTCTGTGTGCCTGGCGGCTGGGTGCTGGCCATGGAGCCGGTGTACACCGCCTACATGGCCTATGCGCCGGGGCTTGATGAGGAGGAGAACCGCCTGTTTGGCCTCACCATGACCCGGGGGCGCCCAATCGGCCCCGGGATGCGGGTGCCGGATGCCATGAAGCGGGCAGGGCTTCGCAGCATCAGTGCCGTCAGCTGGTTTTGGGGAGGTTTCCCCGAAAATCCCTGGCGGAGCATTCCGCAGCTGGAGCGGCTCAAAGGCGACGTGCTGGAGCGCTATCCGGAGCATTACAGCGCCTCGGAACGCAAGGCTGTCGCCCGGGTGCTGGACAAGCTCATAGACCTGGCCGCGCGGCCAGGGCCAAGGGACGAAATTGGCGTGAACGGCATGCCGGTGCTCATCACCAAAGGGCAGAAGCCGGATGCTTAACCTGGCCAGATCAGGCGTACAGGATGAGCGCCACCATCTCCACGTCCTCTGTTCCTGCGTTGTGCACCCCGTGGCTGTGGCCAGCGTGGCACAGGTGCATGTCACCGGGGGATAGGGTGTGGACCTCCCCGTTGTCTGTGAGCTCCGCCTGGCCGCTTAAGATATAAAAGGCCTCCCACTCGTTTTCGTGGGTGTGCACCCCGATGCCGCAGCCCGGCGCCAGGGTGATCTGGCTGAACAGCCGGCCCTTGCCGCCCAGCTCCTCCTGGCCGTTCATGATGGCGGTCATCTTCACCGCCCCGGCCCCCCCGTAGCGGTTCTCAAATACGTTTACCGGGCGCTCATCCTTGCGTCTGATCATCGAAAGCTCCTCCTGTTTTTGCAATGATTATATCCAAACACGCTCCATAAATCCATGAGAGTTTTAAGGGTGGGGTCTGGAAAGGGGATTTTAGAACCTCCCCTCCCCGGCGCTCCATCGTTTCTGGTATCCTGGCGTCCACCCCTTGCGCGGTTTCGTGGGCTCTGCTATACTGCCTGACAATTGCACAGGCAATCGCGGGGAGCAAGCGGCCAGGAAAAGCGAGCGCGGAGGGTGGAAGCGCGCACAGGCTGATGTCCCGCCCCGTGGCCGCGGCTAATCCCCGCCGAGACCCCGCGTTAAGGGAATCAAGCGGGCGTGTAACAGCGCCAAGCAAGGTGGTACCGCGAAGCGAGGCTTCGTCCCTGCATGGGACGGGCTATTTTTTTAGGAGGCGTTATGGCAAAGGGCAAGGAACAGGCGTTTGTGCAGCACATCACCCCGAGGGATGAGAATTTTTCTCAGTGGTATACCGATGTGGTGCGCATGGCGGATTTGATGGACTATACCCCGGTGAGGGGCTGCATTGCGCTAAAGCCCTATGGCAACCGCATCTGGGAGCTGATCCGGGAAGAGCTGGACAGGCGCTTTAAGGAGACCGGGCATGAGAACGTGTCCATGCCCATGCTGATCCCCGAATCCCTGCTGTTAAAAGAGGCGGAGCATGTGGAAGGCTTTGCGCCGGAAGTGGCCTGGGTGACCCAGGGCGGGGGCGAGGTGCTGCAGGAAAGGCTTGCCATCAGGCCCACTTCTGAAACCATGTTCTGCACCATGTTTGCCCAGTGGGTGCAGTCCTGGCGGGATTTGCCCATGAAGTACAACCAGTGGTGCTCGGTGATGCGCTGGGAAAAAACCACCCGGCCCTTCCTGAGAACAGCTGAATTCTGGTGGCAGGAAGGGCACACCATCCATGCCACGGCAGAGGAGGCCCAGGAGGAGACCCTCCTGATGCTGGAGGTGTACCGCTCTTTTTGTGAGGATGTGCTGGCGGTGCCGGTGTTCTCAGGCCAAAAGAGCGACAAGGAGAAGTTCGCGGGCGCCCGGGCCACCTACTCGGTGGAGGCCATGATGCAGGATGGCAAGGCCCTTCAGGCGGGCACCACCCACAACTTCGGCACCAACTTCTCCGTGCCCTTCAACATCCAGTACCAGAACAAGGAGGGCGAGCTGGCCTACGTCCATGAGACCAGCTGGGGCATGTCCACCCGGCTCATCGGCGCCATCATCATGACCCACGGGGATGAACGGGGGCTGAAGCTGCCCCCGGCGATTGCGCCCTTCCAGGTGGTCATCCTTCCCATCGCCGCCCACAAGGGCGGGGTGATGGAGAAGTGCGGGGAAGTGTTTGATCTCCTCAAGCAGGCTGGTATCCGGGTGAAGCTGGACGACCGGGATCATCTGTCGCCGGGCTGGAAGTTCAACGAGTGGGAGTTGAAAGGCGTGCCCCTGCGGCTTGAAATCGGCCCCCGGGACATTGAAAACGGCGTTGCATCCTATATGAGAAGGGACAGCTTTGAAAAGGGCACCTTGCAGCTTGACGATTTGACAAGCGGGGTCAAAACGCTGCTTGAGGGCATTCAGCAGGGCATGTTTGACCTGGCTGATGCCTTCAAGGTTGAGCGCACCCAGGATGTCAGTAACATGGAGGAGCTGACCGCCCAGGTGCAAGTGGGTTATGCCCGGGCCATGTGGTGCGGCAACCGGGCCTGTGAGGACAAGATCAAGGATGAGACCAGCGCCACCAGCCGCAATATGCCCTTTGACCAGACGCCCTTTGGCGACAGCTGCGTGTGCTGCGGGGAGAAGGCCCGCAAGGTGATGTACTTCGCGAAAGCATATTGAGATTTAACTCCAATAACTTTAAAACAGGCCGGCGCATCATGTCGCCGGCCTGTTGCTGTTTGGGGTTTGCTTATACGGCGGCTTCCGCCTCGTCCACGTGGGGGGGGTTGCCGTTGCGGCCGGGCACTTTTTTGAACAGCCCCGTGATCATCAGGGCAATCGCGCCGTCGCCGGTGACGTTGCAGGCGGTGCCGAAGCTGTCCTGCAGGGCGAAGATGGAGAGCATCAGGGCGATGCCGTTGGCGTCAAAGCCAAGGACACCGGTGATCAGCCCCAGGGAGGCCATGACCGTGCCGCCGGGGACGCCGGGGGCCGCGATGGCGAAGATGCCAAGCAAGAGGCTGAACAGCACCATGCTGCCCACCGCAGGCAGCGCGCCGTAGAGCAGCTGGGACACGGTCATCACGAAGAACACCTCGGTGAGCACGGAGCCGCACAGATGGCAGTTGGCGCACAGCGGCACCACGAAGTCCCGGATCTTGGCGTCCAGGGTGGGCGCTTTCTTGGCGCATTTGAGGGCCACGGACAGGGTGGCGGCGGAGCTCATGGTGCCCAGGGCGGTGACATAGGCGGGGCCATACTTGCCAAGCACCTTCATGGGGTTGGTCTTGGAGATGGCGCCCCCGATCAGGTAGAGCAGGGCCAGCCAGATGTAGTGGCCCACGATGACAATCAGGATCACCGTGAGGAAGATCGGCAGCTGATGGATGATGCCGCCTTCATAAGCCAGGGTGGCGAAGGTGGCGGCGATGAACACCGGCAGGATGGAGAGCACCACCTTGTCAACCAGCCACAGCACCACGCGGTTGAGCTCGCTGAACAGGTTTTCCATGGTGATGGACCGGGTGCGCAGGATGGCCAGGCCAAAGAACACCGAGGTGACAAGCGCGGTGATCACCGGCATGATGGGGGAGATGTTCAGGTTGAACAGCAGGGTGGGCATCTCCCGGGTGCCGGCGACATCGGTCGCGATGTTCAGGCTGGGGATGATGGCATAGCCGGAGGCCATGGAGAAAATCGCAGCGCCGATGGAGGAGAGGTAAGCGATGATCAGCGTGACGGACAGCATCTTCCCGGCGTTTTCTTTCAGCCCCACGATGGCGGGGGTGATGAAGCCCAGGATGATCAGCGGCACACAGTAGCTGATCAGCTGGCCCAGCAGGGCCTTGAGGGAACCCACCACCTGCATGGTGGACTCATTGGCGATAAGGCCCAGGCCGATGCCCACGGCGATGCCCAGGACGAGTTTGAACAAAAGGGACTGATACCAGGCTTTTTTGGTTTCCATGAGATTATGCCTCCTTGTGATCTGGGTGATTGGATTGATCGGTCATGATTTTCAGGATGACCTGATCTGTGGGCACCATGCCCTCAGCAGCGATGGTTCCTATGTTGCGGATGGTGTCCTCCACGGTCTGGCCGACGATGCCGTCCCTGGGCTGGAAGACCTTGCCTCTGCGGCTCATGTCTATGGCCAGGGCGGCGTTATGCAGGGAGACGGCGATCTTGGATGCGCAGGAGCCCTTGGCCCCGTCGCAGATGATGCCGCCGGAGGTGGCCAGGGTGTTGGTCAGGGTCATCTGGATTTCATCAAGGGGCATATCCTGAAGAAAGGCTATGCCACAGCCGGCGCCAGCAGCGGCGGTGACCACCCCGCAAAAGGCGGAGAGCTTGCCGATGAACTGCTTCGCGTAGATGGCGATGAGGTTGGAAAGGATCAGCGCCCGGTATAGCTTTTCCGGGGGCGCTTTCATGCTGTGTGCCATGTGCACCACCGCCACCGAGCAGGTGATGCCCTGGTTGCCGCTGCCGGCGTTGATGGTGACCGGCGAATCACAGCCGGCCATCCGGGCGTCGGATGCGGCGGCGGCAAGGGCGATGGCCTCCCGGAAGGGGTCGCCATCGGCCATGTCATGGAGGGTTCTGCCCACCTCCTGCCCCCAGGGCTTGGCCAAGCCCTCCCGGGCGATGTCCATGTTGCTGTGGATCTGCTGGTCCAGAAGCGCTGTGAGCTCAGGACTGTCCTCCAAAGAAACCGAAGTGGCATAATCATATATGCCCTGAAGCGACATCCCGCTGCGGTCGGTCAGGCCGCCGGAGGACTGCTTTTCCACATCCAGCAGCACCTTACCGTCCAGTTCCTGATAGCTCAGGTGATGGTGCACCTGGGAGATGACGGCCTGGGCGGTGTGGCTGGCGGTCTTGACCTTCACACGGATATAGATGTTGTCCACGTTCTTTTCCAGATGCAGCCTGACATGGCCGCCGGCTGTCAGCGCCAGGGCCTGCTTGAGAATGGCATCGTCAACCTTCTGCAAAACCCGCAGCTTCAGCTCCGGGGCTGCCGCCACGGCACCCAGCGCCGCGGAGATCAGCACCCCCTGGCGCCCGCCGGAATGGGGAACATAGACGCTGTTGGCATTTTTGATGATGGAGCCGCTGGCATACACATCGATTGTCTCAGGCTTTTCGCCTGTCAGAGCCCCCGCATGCGCCGCGGCAAGCGCGATTGCGATGGGCTCAGTACAGCCTAATGCAAGGATCAGTTCCTCCTGGAGAATCTTCAAATAATTGGGCATTATCGGTTTCCTTTCATCTTAATGGGCCCGGGCGTGCGTCTCTACCCTCCTTTCCCGCTCTCATTTTGTTCTGCCGAACCCATTATAGACAAAAAAATCAGAAAAACAAGAGAAAATGATAAAAAAATCGCAGGGTTTTTCGGAAGGATGAAAATATAAGTGGAATAACCGCTGAAAAGCACATGACATTGATTGACTGAGAAATGTGCCGCGGAAAAATGATAATAATTTATCGCGGCGCGGGTTGGTGCATGCCGCCCTCAGGCCCAAGGCGGGGCCGCGGCCGTCAGAATGCGATACACCCGGAGGGGTGGACAATGACGCTGGCCAAAAAGGCATAAAAAGATCGCAATATCGGCAAAGATTTCTGCTGCATGACAGAAAGTTGACAAAAATGAGTGAAAAAACGCTTGCTTTTTTTTCGGGGTTCAAATATAATGTTCAAGCTGTCTGCTTATTTGGGATGAAGCGATAGGTTGCCGCCCCGGCCTTGGGCGGGTCATTATCGCAGACCAGGCCCGACAATCGGGCGACGGGCTCACAGTCCGGGAGACAAGCGCCCCGGCGCGCGGGAAGCGCCCGCGCATGAGAACGCGAGTTAAAGGAGGAAATCTAATGGCCAGCCAGAAAATCCGCATCAAGTTGAAGGCGTACGAGCACCACCTGATCGACCAGTCGGCCGAGCGCATCGTGGACACCGCCAAGCGCACCGGCGCCCGCATCTCAGGCCCCGTGCCGCTGCCGACCGAGAAAGAGATCATCACCATCCTGCGTGCCCCCCACAAGTACAAGGACAGCCGCGAGCAGTTCGAGCGCAGGACGCACAAACGCCTGATTGATATCCACAACCCCACTTCCCGCACGGTGGACGCCATGATGAAGCTTGATCTTCCCGCCGGCGTCGAGATCGAAATCAAACTCTAAGGCAGGAGGCAAGCACGATGAAGAAAGCGATCTTGGGCAAGAAACTGGGCATGACCCAGCAGTTTTTGCCGGATGGCCGCCTGGTGCCCGTCACGGTGGTCCAGGCAGGCCCCTGCACAGTGGTGCAGAAAAAAACCCAGGAGAAGGACGGCTATGATGCCCTCCAGCTCTCCTTTGACCAGCTTCCCGAGCATCGGGTGAAGAAGCTGGTGCGGAGGCCAGTGGCCGGCCACTTCAAAAAAGCCGGCGTCGCGCCCGCCCGGCACCTGAAGGAGTTCCGCCTGGACGACATCAAGCCCTATGAAGTGGGGCAGACCCTGTCCTGCTCCCAGTTTCAGCCGGGCGACCTGGTGGACGTGACCGGCACCAGCAAGGGCCATGGCTTCACCGGCGTCATCTACCGCTGGAACCAGCGCCTGGGCCCCCGCTCCCACGGCTCCAAGTATCACCGGGGCATCGGCGCCATGAGCGCCAACACCGACCCTGGCAAGGTGTTCAAGGGCAGGCACATGTCCGGGCACTATGGCGTGGAGCGGGTGACGGTGCAAAACCTGGAAGTGATCGCCGTTGACGCCGAGCGCAACCTGCTGCTTATCAAAGGCGCCGTCCCCGGCCCCAACAAGGGCTTGCTGATGGTGCGTGACGCCTGCAAGGCCTAAGGAGGAGAAACCAATGCCTACGATTCCAGTCCTGAACATGCAGGGCAAGTCAGCAGGGGAAATGACGCTCAGCGAGGAAGTTTTCGCCATCACCCCCAACGTGGCTGCCATGCACCTGGTGGTCCGCTCCATCCTGGCCAACAAGCGCCAAGGCACCCAGAGCGCTCTGACCCGCAGCATGGTGCGGGGCGGCGGCCGGAAGATCTACCGCCAGAAGGGCACAGGCCGTGCCCGCCACCACAGCAACCGCGCGCCCCAGTTCCGCCACGGCGGCGTGGTGTTCGCGCCCCAGCCCCGGGATTATGTGGTGAAGGTGCCCAGGAAGGTGCGCCGTTTGGCCATGAAGTCCGCCCTGTCTGCCAAGCTGGCCGCAGGGGACCTCATTTTGCTGGACCAGATCACCCTCAAAGAGGGCAAGACCCGCCATATCGCCAAGATGCTCTCAGATCTGGGCGTTTCCAAGTCCTGCCTGATGGTGCTACCCGGCCGGGAGGACAACGAGCTGGTGCTGCGTGCCTCCAAGAACATCAAGGCGCTGAAGGATGCCTATGTGGCCACCATCAACGTCTACGACATCCTGCGCGCGGACAAGGTGCTCCTCACCCAGGACGCTGCCCGTGCCATTGAGGAGGTGTACGCGTCATGAAAAACCCCCATGATATCATCCGCCGCCCGGTGCTCACCGAAAAGGGCTATGACGGCATTGCCGACAAGCGCTACGTGTTTGAGGTGGACAAGAACGCCAACAAGGTGGAGATCAAGCGCGCCCTTGAGGCCGTTTTCAAGGACATTCAGGTGGAAAAGGTGAACACCCTGCGCACCATGGGCAAAATGAAGCGCCAGGGCCGCACCCAGGGCCGCACACCTGAAACCAAAAAAGCCTATGTGACGCTGAAGGAGAGCTCCAAGCCCATCGAGTTCTTTGAAGGCATGGTCTAAGGGAGGAGCGATAGAATGGCCATCCGACTGTATAAACCGACTTCCCCTGCGCGCCGCTTCATGTCGGTGAACGCGTTTGCGGAAATCACCAAGAAAAAGCCTGAGAAGGCGCTGGTCGCCAGCAAAAAGAAGCATGCCGGGCGCAACCACCACGGCAAGATCACCGTGCGCCACCAGGGCGGCGGCAACCGGGTCAAGTACCGCATCATCGATTTCAAGCGGGACAAGCTCCAGGTGCCTGCCAAGGTGGCAGCCATCGAGTATGATCCCAACCGCTCCGCCTTCATCGCCCTGCTCCACTATCTGGACGGCGAGAAGCGCTATATCCTGGCCCCGGTGGGCCTGAACGTGGGCGACATGGTGGTGGCGGGCGAAGGGGCCGACATCAAGCCCGGCAACTCCCTGCCGCTTGCCAACATCCCCACCGGCACCCTCATCCACAACCTGGAGCTGCGCGCGGGCGCCGGCGGACAGCTGGTCCGCTCAGCCGGTGTGTATGCCCAGCTGATGGCCAAGGAGGGCGCCTATGCCCAGGTGCGCCTGCCCTCAGGCGAAATCAGGAAGCTGCCGGTGAACGCCCGGGCCACCATTGGCACCGTGGGCAACACCGACCATGAGAACATCCGCATCGGCAAGGCTGGCCGCAAGCGCCACATGGGCATCCGCCCGAGCGTGCGCGGCGTGGTCATGAACCCGGTGGATCATCCCCACGGCGGCGGTGAGGGCAAGTCACCCATTGGCATGCCCGCCCCTGTCACCCCCTGGGGCAAGCCCGCGCTGGGACTGAAAACCCGGAAACGCAAGAAGTATTCCAACCGGCTGATCGTCAAGCGCATTAACGAAAAGTAAGCCCCAAGAGGATGAAAGGAGGACGCCCCACAGCATGAGCCGCTCAATCAAAAAAGGACCCTTTGTCGACGAAAGGCTCCTCAAGCGTGTTGAAGAATTGAACAAATCGGGCAAGAAGTCCGTTTTGAAGACCTGGTCCCGGGCCAGCACCATTTTCCCGGAGTTTGTGGGCCACACCGTGGCGGTGCATGACGGCCGCAAGCATGTGCCCGTCTATGTCACCGAGGACATGGTAGGCCACAAGCTGGGCGAGTTCGCCCCCACCCGCACCTTCCGCGGACACGCGGGAGACAAGAAGACCGACCGCAGATAAGCGAAAGGAGAAGCAAACACATGGCAACCAACACCCGTACAAAGGGCGAGCGTCATGACCAGACGCGGGAAAAACGCCCCCATGCCCATGCCAGGCACATCCGCGTCTCCTCACGCAAGGCGAAGCTGGTGGTGGATCTGGTCCGCGGCAAGGACGTAAGCGAGGCCCTGGCCATCCTGGCCTTTACCCCCAACGCCGCAGCGCCTGTGCTGCACAAGCTCATCAGCAGTGCCCAGGCCAACGCTGTCAACAACCTGGAGATGGACGCTGACTCCCTCTATGTCGCTGAGATTTATGCCAACCCCGGCCCTACGCTCAAACGCTTCCGCCCCCGCGCAAGGGGCAGCGCTTCCACCATTTTGAAGCGCACCAGCCACTTCAGCGTAGTGCTTGACCAACGATAAGGGAGGGAATCAAGAAGCATGGGTCAGAAAGTCAATCCCCACGGCGCCCGGGTCGGTGTGATCTTCGATTGGAGCACCCGCTGGTACGCCGATAAGAAAACCTTTGCGGATAACCTCATCGAGGACCACAAGATCCGCAAGATGCTCAAAGAACGCTACTACAACACCGGGGTGAGCCGCATCGATATTTCCCGCAGCGCCGCCCGCATGACCATTGACCTGTTCACCGGCAAGCCCGGCATGGTCATCGGCCGGGGCGGCAAGGGCATCGAGGAGCTCAAGGCCTTTGTGGAAAAGGAACTGGGCCATTCGGTCAACATCAACGTCATCGAGGTGAAAAACCCCGACACCGACGCCCAGCTGGTGGCTGAGAACATCGCCCAGCAGCTGGAGAAGCGCATTTCCTTCCGGCGCGCCCTCAAGCAGTCCATCCAGCGCACCATGCGCGCGGGCGCCAAGGGCATGAAGGCCTCAGTGTCCGGCCGCCTGGGCGGGGCTGACATCGCCCGCACCGAGCACTATCACGAGGGCTCCATCCCCCTGCAGACGCTGCGCGCCAACATCGACTATGGCTTCGCCGAAGCCAAGACCACCTACGGCCGCCTGGGCGTGAAGGTGTGGATTTACAAGGGACAGGTGCTGCCCCAGGCCAAGAAGCGCCCGGGCGCCCGTGTCGAAGGAGGCAAGTAAACCATGTTAATGCCAAAACGCGTCAAGCGCCGCAAGGTTTTCCGCGGCCGCATGAAGGGCAAGGCCATGCGCGGCAACGTCATCGCCTACGGCGAATACGGCCTGGTGGCCATGGACCCCAGCTGGATCACCAGCCAGCAGATTGAGGCCGCCCGTATCGCCCTCACCCGCTATACCCGCCGCGGCGGCCAGGTGTGGATCAAGATCTTCCCTGACAAGCCCGTGACCGAGAAGCCTGCCGAGACCCGCATGGGCTCTGGCAAGGGCTCGCCCGAATACTGGGTGGCGGTGGTCAAGCCCGGCCGTGTGCTGTTTGAAGTGGCCGGCATCGACGAAGCCATCGCGCGGGAGGCCCTGCGCCTGGCCTCAACCAAGCTGCCTGTGAAGTGCAAGATCTATTCCAAAGCGCAGCTGGATCAAATGAATGGTGGTGACAACTGATGAAGGTGAGCGAATACTTAGCCATGAAGCCCGAAGAACTGACGGCTAAAATCAATGAGCTGAAGACCGAGCTGTTCAACCTTCGCTTCCAGCTGGCCACCGGCCAACTGGAGAACACGATGCAGATTCAGGCGGTCAAGCGGGACATCGCCCGCGCCCTGACCGCCCAGACCCAGGCCCAGAAAAAGGCCGCCCAGGCCAGATAACCGCGAAAGGAGGCAAGATCCATGTCAGAAGTTAGAACCAGCAACCGCAAGACCCGGGTGGGCATGGTCACCAGTGACAAGATGGACAAAACCTGTATCATCACCATCACACACCGTTTCCGCCACCCCATGTACGGCAAGTACGTCAAGCGCATCAGCAAGCTCATGGTGCACGACCAGGACAATGCCTGCGGTATCGGCGATACCGTCCGGGTGATGGAAACCCGGCCGCTGTCAAAGAACAAGCGGTGGCGCCTGGTGGAAATCATCGAGAAAGCGAAGTAAAGCCCGTCCCATGGGGCAAAGCCCCCTGGATACCGGCATAGAAGGAGGAACCCCTTATGATCCAGCCGCAATCACGGCTTAAGGTGGCCGATAACTCCGGCGCCAAGGAAATTATGTGCATCAGGGTGCTGGGCGGTTCATTCCGCCGCTCGGGCAGCGTGGGTGACGTGATCGTCGCCAGCGTCAAGTCCGCGGCCCCCGGCGGCCAGGTCAAGAAAGGCGAAGTGGTGCGTGCCGTCATCGTCCGCGTGGTCAAGCAGAACCGCCGGCCCGATGGCTCCTACATCCGCTTTGATGACAACGCCGCCGTCATCATCAACGACCAGAAACAGCCCCGCGGCACCCGCATCTTTGGGCCGGTTGCCCGCGAACTGCGTGAGAAAGACTACATGAAGATCGTCTCCCTCGCGCCTGAAGTGCTCTGAGGAGGCGCCCCAAGATGAAAGTACATGTGAAGACAAAGGACGAAGTGATCGTCATTGCCGGCAAGGACAAGGGCGTCAAGGGCAAGGTGCTGGCGGTGGACCCCAAGAGCGGCCGGGTCACTGTTGAAGGCGTGGCCATGGTCACCAAGCACCAGAAATCCCGCGCCCAGGGCCAGCCCGGCGGCATCATCAAGAAGGAAGCCGCCATCGACGCTTCCAACGTCATGCTGGTCTGCCAGAAGTGCGGCAAGCCTTCCCGCTCAGGCCGCAAGATTCTGGAAGACGGCAAAAAAATCCGCACCTGCAAAAAGTGCGGCGAACAAATCGACTGATAAGGAGGAACGGCATCATGGCAACCCGCATCAAAGACAAGTACAAGGCCGAAGTCGTCCCTGCCTTGCAGCAGAAGTTCGGCTACAAAAACCCCATGCAGGTGCCCAAGCTTGAGAAGATCGTGATCAACATGGGCCTGGGCGATTGCAAGGACAACGCCAAGGCGCTGGAGAACGCGGTGGAGGAACTCACCCAGATCTCAGGCCAGAAGCCCCTGGTGACCAAAGCCAAGAAATCAATCGCCAACTTCAAGCTCCGCGAGGGCATGAACGTGGGCGCCAAGGTAACCCTGAGGGGGGAGCGGATGGAGGAGTTTTTCGACAAGCTGGTCTCCATCGCCCTTCCCCGCGTGCGCGACTTCCGCGGCGTGTCCGCCAAGGCCTTTGACGGCCGCGGCAACTACGCCCTGGGTGTCAGGGAGCAGCTGATCTTCCCCGAAATCAACTACGACAAGGTGGAAAAGATCCGCGGCATGGAGATGATTTTCGTGACCACGGCCCATACGGACGAGGAAGCCAAGGAGCTTCTGAGCCTTCTGGGCATGCCGTTCGCGCAGTAAGGGAGGAAATAGACAACATGGCAAAGACCAGCATGCGCATCAGACAGTCCCGCCCCGCAAAGTTTTCGACCCGCGCCTATACGCGCTGCCGCATCTGCGGCCGTCCCCATTCCGTGCTCAGGCGTTACGGCATCTGCCGTATCTGCTTTAGAGAATTGGCCTACAAGGGCCAGATACCCGGCGTCCGCAAGGCGAGCTGGTAAGCGAACAACGCAAAGGAGGTTCCCCCATGGTCGTGAATGATCCCATTGCCGATATGCTGACCCGCATCCGCAACGCGCAGATCGCCAAGCATGACACGGTAACGATCCCTGCCAGCAACGCCAAGAAGGCCATTGCCAAGATTTTGCTGGACGAGGGGTACATCAGAAACTACGAAAAGATCGATGACGGCATCCAGGGCCAGATCAAATTGACCCTGAAATACGTCAACGACAAGCAGCAGCCCGTCATCGCCGGCCTCAAACGCATCTCAAAGCCGGGCCTTCGGGTATATGCCCGCTGCGAAGACCTGCCTAAGGTATTGGGCGGCCTGGGGGTGGCGATCATCTCCACCTCAAAGGGCCTGATGACCGACCGCAAAGCGCGCCAGGATAAGCTGGGCGGCGAAGTGCTGGCCTACATCTGGTAAACTGATCACGCATTTGGAGGTAGAAACATGTCTCGTATCGGAAAGCTTCCGATTACCGTGCCACAGGGCGTGACAGTGACCGTGGATGACAACAACCAGGTCGTGGTCAAAGGCCCCAAGGGCACGCTGTCCCAGCAGGTGAACAAGGATATCACCCTCTCCCAGGACGCGGGCGTCCTGCACTTAAACCGCCCCAGTGATTCAAAGCCTCACAAGGCCCTCCACGGGCTGTACCGGTCTTTGGTTCACAACATGGTGGTGGGCGTCACCGACGGCTTCTCAAAAACCCTGCTGCTGGTGGGCACCGGCTACCGCGCCCAGGTGGAAGGGAAGAAGCTGACGCTGTTTGTGGGCTATTCCCACCCCGTGGTGTTTGAGGCACCCGAGGACACCACCTTTGAAACCCCCAACGCCACCACAGTGATCGTCAAGGGCATCAACAAGCAGGTGGTGGGCGCCCTGGCCGCTGACATCCGGGCCACAAGACCCCCGGAGCCCTACCTGGGCAAGGGCATCAAGTACCATGACGAACGCATCCGCCGCAAGGAAGGCAAGACCGGCAGCAAGTAAGAAGGGAGTGAACGCATATGTTCAAAAAGCGCGACCGCAATGAAGTCCGACAGATCCGCCACGCACGCGTCCGCAAGAAGGTAAGCGGCACGCCCGAGAGGCCGCGTCTGTGCGTATTCCGCAGCAACACCATGATCTACGCCCAGATCATCGACGATACCAAGGGCGTGACCCTCGTGCAGGCTTCCAGCCAGGACCCTGCCATCCGGGAAGAACTCGGCGAACTCAACAAAACCGGCGCCTCCAAGGCCGTCGGCAAGCTGGTGGGGGAGCGTGCGCTCAAGGCAGGCATTGACCAGGTGGTCTTTGACCGCAGCGGCTATGTCTATGCCGGGCGTGTGGCTTCCCTGGCGGACGGCGCCCGCGAAGCCGGGCTCAAATTCTAAGGGAGGAAGCTTGTAAATGCAACGCAGAGACAGAGACAATCCCCGGGACCGCAGGGATCGGGAAGAGCAGAGCGAATTCAAGGAGAAACTGGTCAACATCAACCGCGTCGTGAAGACCGTTAAGGGTGGCCGCAACTTCCGTTTCGCAGCCCTGGTCGTCATCGGTGACGGCGCGGGCCGTGTGGGTGCCGGCATGGGCAAGGCCGCGGAAATCCCCGAGGCCATCCGCAAAGCCAACGAGAACGCCAAGAAGCACCTGATCACCGTCCCGCTGTCAGGCACCACGGTGCCCCACGCTACCACCGGCTACTTTGGCACCGGCAAGGTGGTCATCCTCCCGGCCCCTGAGGGCACGGGCGTGATCGCCGGCGGCGCTGCCCGCGCGGTGCTGGAACTGGCAGGTGTCAAGGACATCCGCACCAAGTCCTTTGGCACCAGCAACCCCGTCAACACTGTGAAGGCGACCATTGAGGGGCTCAAGCTCCTGCGCTCGCCCGAGCAGGTGGCTAAGCTCCGCGGCAAGACCGTGGAAGAGATCCTGGGTTAAGGAGGCCGCGATGAAACTGCACATTACACTGACCAAATCCCCCATCGCCAGGCTGGACAAGCAGATCCGCACCGTTGAGGCGCTGGGCCTGCGCAAAATCGGCCAGACGGTGGTCAAAGAGGACAACCCCTGCGTCCGCGGCCAGATCTTCAGGGTCCGGCACATGGTCAAGGTGGAAGAAATCGAAGAGTGATAGGAGGACGTCCTCATGAAATTACATGAATTGCAACCGGCCCCCGGTTCAACCAAGGATAAAAAGCGCCTTGGCCGCGGCATCGGCAGTGGCCTGGGCAAAACCTCCGGCAAGGGCCATAAGGGCGCCAAGGCCAGGAGCGGCGGCGGCAAGGCCCCCGGCCTTGAAGGCGGCCAGATGCCCCTCACCCGGCGTGTGCCCAAGAGCGGCTTTACCAACATCTTCCGCAAGGAATACGCCATCGTGAAGGTGGAGAGCCTGGAAGAGCGCTTTGAAGCCGGCGCCACGGTGAGCATTGAGATGCTCAGGGAAGCCGGGCTGGTCAAAAAGACCATGGACGGCGTGAAGATCCTGGGCAATGGCGAGATCACCAAGGCCCTCACCGTTCAGGCCCACAAGTTCACGGCCCAGGCCAAGGAAAAGATCGAGAAGGCCGGTGGAAAGGCCGAGGTGATCTGAGATGTGGGATACGCTGCGCAACGCCTGGAAGGTGCCGGAACTCCGTAAAAAGATCCTGTACACCTTCATGATGCTGCTGATCTACCGCCTGGTGAGCGTCATCCCCGTGCCCGGCATCAACGCCAGCGTCGTCCAGGAAGTGGCCGGCTCGTATGACATGCTGGGCCTGGTCAACATGATGACCGGTAACGCCTTCAGCCAGATGACCGTCATGGCCATGGGCATCACCCCCTACATCAACGCTTCCATTATCATCCAGCTGCTCACCGTTGCCATCCCCGCCCTTGAGCGGTTGCAGAAGGAAGGCGGCGAGGAGGGCAAGGAGAAGCTCAACAAGATCACCCGTTACTCCACCGTGGTGCTGGCGGCCATCCAGGCCATCGGCATCATCGCCGCCCTCAACTCCGGCACCACCGCCGGGGGTGAAAAGGTGCTGGAAGCCAGCCACAACAACTTCTTTGGGCTCCTGTCCATCGGCGTCATCATGGCGGCGGGCACCTCCTTTGCGATGTGGATCGGCGAGCGTGTCACCGCCAACGGCATCGGCAACGGCATCAGCCTTCTGATCTTTGCCGGCATCATCTCAAACCTCTTCTCCGGCATCCTGACCGCGTTTACAGACGTTCTGGGCATCACCCAGTACGGCACCACGGTCTCAGCCTTCCTGATCCTGATCCTGACAGCGCTTGTCATCATCACCGTGGTCACCTTCATCGACCTGGGTGAGCGGCGCATCCCCGTGCAGTATGCCAAGCGGGTGGTGGGGCGTAAGATGTACGGCGGCCAGTCCACCCACATCCCGATGAAAATCGTATCCGTGGGCGTGCTGCCCCTGATCTTCGCCTACTCCTTCATGGCCTTCCCGGGCACGGTGATCGCCATGTTCGGCCCGGGCTCCGGTGCCGCCAAGTGGTGGGAAGCCAACATGCACCAGGCAGCGCCGCTGAATCTTCTGGTGACGGCTCTGCTCATCGTGGCTTTCACCTACTTCTACGCCTCCATTTCCTTCAACCCCCAGGACATCGCCAAGAACATCCAGCAGCAGGGCGGCAACATCCCGGGCATCCGCTCGGGGCAGAACACCGTGGCCTTCCTGGCCCGGATCGCCAAGCGCCTCACCCTGTTCGCCGCCATCTTCCTGGCAGCGCTGGCCACGCTTCCCACGCTCCTGTCTGTGTGGCAGAACGTGCGGATTCCCTTCGCCGCCTCCTCCATGCTCATCGCGGTTTCCGTGTCGCTGGAGACGGTGCGCCAGGTGGAAGCTCAGCTGGTCATGCGCAACTACAAGGGCTTCCTGTAAGATACCTGGCTGCCCTTTGAAGGAGACACCGTGAACATCATTCTCTTGGGCCCCCCAGGCGTAGGCAAAGGCAGCCACGCCAAGATGTTTACCCAGGATCTGGGCATCCCCCAGATTTCCACGGGCGATATGCTCAGGCAGAACATCAAGCGTGAAACCACGCTGGGCCTTGCAGCCAAGAAGTACATAGACGCGGGCGAACTGGTGCCTGACGAGGTGGTGATCGGCATGGTCCGTGAACGCCTCCAGGCGCCGGACACCCAACAGGGTTATATCCTGGACGGTTTTCCCCGCACTGTGGCCCAGGCGGAGGCCCTGGCGGATTTTGCCAGGATTGACGCTGTGGTCAACCTCATCGCAAGAGAAGAGGTGATCATGTCCCACCTCACCGGGCGGCGTGTGTGCAAGGACTGCGGCAGCACCTTCCACATCAGGCGCCTCAAGCCCGGACAGACCACCTGCCAGGTCTGCGGCGGCACCCTCATCCACCGGGATGATGACAAGCCTGAGACCATCGCCAACCGCCTCCAGGTGTACCAGCGCCAGACCGAGCCCCTCATCGGCTACTACCGGGAAAAGGGCCTGCTGCGGGACGTGGTGGTGGAGGGCACGCTGGAGGACAACCACGCGCTGGTGTCCCAGGCCCTGGGTTTGGACGGATGATTTCCATCAAAAACCCGGCGCAGCTGGAAAAGATGCGCAAGGCTGGGCACCTGCTGTATGAAGTGATGCAGAAGCTTCAGGAAGTGGTGCGCCCGGGGGAGAGCACCGCTGCCATTGACGCCTACGCGGAGGAACTTATCCGCCGCAACCACGCCGTCCCCTCCTTCCTGGGCTACCGGGGCTTCCCGGCCTCGATCTGCGCGTCTGTGGATGACGAGGTGGTGCACGGCATTCCCTCTGAGGGGGTGACCCTCAGGGAGGGCAGCATCCTGAGCATCGACTGCGGGCTGATCCTTGACGGCTGGCAGGCGGACAGCGCCTTCACGGTGCCGGTGGGCGAGATTTCGGACAGCCTCAGGCGCCTGATCGAGCTCACCAGGCAGTGCTTCTTTGAAGGGGCCAGGGCCGCGGTCACTGGAAACCGGGTGGGGGACATCGGCCACGCCGTGCAGACCTTGGCAGAAGGCCGGGGCTTTGGCGTCATCCGGGACCTGACTGGCCACGGCATCGGCCGCAACATGCATGAGGACCCTTCGGTGCCCAACTTCGGAGATCCGGGCACCGGTGCCAGGCTCCGGCCGGGGATGACCCTGGCGGTGGAGCCGATGATCTCCCTGGGGGGCTGGCATGTCAGGCAGATGGATGACGGCTGGACCATCAAAACCCTGGATGGCTCGCCCTGTGCCCACTACGAGCATACCATCGCCATCATGCCGGAAGGCTTGCCCGAAATCCTCACCCTGCCCGGGTTTGTCTGGGAATAGGCGGTGAAATGCCCATGAAACCGGAGATCAAGCCGGGGCTCGCCGTAATTTCCCGCATGGGGCGTGACAAGAACAGGGTTTTTGTGGTACTATATGAGGTGGACGCCGATTTTGTGATGGTGGCTGACGGGCAGGGGCGTACCCTGGCCCGGCCCAAGCGCAAAAGGCGCAAGCACCTCATGGCCACGGGGCGTGAATTCCCCGATATTGCGGAGAAAAACCGCAATGGCAACCTGACCGACCATGACCTGCGAATGGCCCTTGCCAGCATGCAGAATCCCCCCCAAGACCCAGCCTGAAGGAGGCAAGTTTGTCCAAAAGCGATGTCATTGAAATCGAAGGCAGAGTAGTTGAAGCGCTGCCCAACGCCATGTTCTCGGTGGAGCTGCCTAACGGCCACAAGATCATGGCGCACATCTCCGGCAAAATGCGCATGAATTTCATCCGCATCTACCCCGGGGACAGGGTGACCATTGAGCTCTCCCCCTACGATCTCACCCGCGGCCGGATCACCTGGCGCAGCAAGAACTAAGCGAACTGAGGAGGTAAACCCCACATGAAAGTCCGTCCTTCCGTGAAGACGATCTGCGAAAAGTGCAAGATCATCAAGCGCAAAGGCCACGTGATGGTCATTTGCGAGAACCCGAAGCACAAGCAAAAGCAGGGCTGAGGGGTTTATTCCGTGTGGACCGCCATGCGGGCGGCTGCCGGGGGCACGCCTCCGGACCGTGTGGCGCCAGGATATTCCAATGCCGCCGGGCGATGCGCCCGGCCACCACGATCAACAGATAAATTTGGAGGTGTTTCCAGCACATGGCACGTATAGCGGGTGTTGACCTGCCCAGAGACAAGCGGGTGGAAATCGGCCTGACCTACATTTTTGGCATCGGCCTCACCACAAGCAAGCAGATCCTGGCGGAGACCGAGATTAGCCCCGACACCAGGGTCAGAGACCTGACTGAGAACGACATTTCAAAACTGCGCGAGTACATCGAGCACCATGTGAAGGTGGAGGGTGACCTGCGCCGTCAGGTGTCCCTTGACATCAAGCGTCTGGTGGAGATCGGCTCCTACCGCGGCATCCGGCATCGCCGGAGCCTGCCTGTGCGGGGCCAAAACACCAAGCAGAACGCGCGCACGCGCAAAGGCCCCAAGCGTCAGGTTGCCGGCAAGAAAAAGGCCGCCCGCTAAGGCAAGAACACATTAAGCCCATCTGGGCACGGAGGAAATAATGGCAAAAGCCAAGCTTAAGAAGGTATCGCGCAGGCGCCGTGAGAAGAAGCTCGTGGAGCGGGGCGTTGTGCATATCCGGTCTTCGTTTAACAACACCATCGTCACCATTACCGACACCCAGGGCAATGCCCTTTCCTGGGCTTCCTCGGGTGGCATGGGCTTCAGGGGCAACAAGAAGTCCACGCCCTTTGCGGCGCAGATGGCGGCTGAAACCGCTGCCCGCGCGGTTGCCGAGTTTGGCATGCGCACAGTGGACGTGTATGTGAAGGGCCCCGGCTCAGGCCGGGAAGCGGCCATCCGTTCCTTGCAGACCGCAGGGCTTGAGGTCACCATGATCAAAGACGTGACCCCCATCCCCCACAACGGCTGCCGCCCGCCCAAGCGCAGAAGAGTGTAAGAAGGAGGTTCCGTCAAGATGGCAAGAAATACCGGTTCTGTTTGCCGCATGTGCCGTCGTGAGGGCACCAAGCTCTTTCTGAAGGGCGAGAAATGCTTCTCACAAAAATGCGCCGTGGCCAAACGCCCCACCCCTCCCGGCCAGCATGGCCAGGCCCGCCAGCGTAAGATGAGCGAATATGGCCTGCAGCTGCGGGAAAAGCAGAAGGCGCGCCGCGCCTATGGCCTGCTTGAAACCCAGTTCCGCCGCACCCATGACAAGGCGCTGAAAATGAAAGGCGTCTCCGGCGAAAACCTGCTCCAGCTGCTGGAGCGCAGGCTGGACAACGTGGTCTACCGCGCGGGGCTGGCCAACTCCCGCCCCCAGGCAAGGCAGTTGGTCAACCACGGGCATTTCCTGGTCAACGGCCAGAAGGTGGACATTCCCTCCTTCATCGTGGACGCGGGGGATGAGATCACCGTGCGCGCCTCCAGCAAGGACATCGACCTGTTCAAGGCCGCCCGTGAGGGCAGCGCCAGGATTTTGCCCAAGTGGCTCTCCTGCAACACTGAGGAGCTCAAGGCCACCGTCAGCTCCCTGCCTGAGCGCAGCGACATTGACTTTGCCCTCCAGGAGAACATGATCATTGAGTTCTACTCCCGCTGATCCGTCGCCTTTTAGTTCAACATCGACTGATCAATAGAGAGGAGAAGAGCCGTGACCACAGAATCCATCAGCCCACGGATAGAGCGGGTTGCCTATCGGGAAAACGAGTTTTACGGCCATTTCGAGGTGGAGCCGCTTGAGCGCGGCTTTGGCCACACGCTGGGCAACGCGCTAAGGCGTGTGCTGCTCAGCTCTCTGCCCGGCGCTGCCGTCACCAGTGTGAACATCGAGGGCGTGCAGCACGAGTTTTCCACCATCCCCGGCGTCAAGGAAGACGTCACTGAGATTATCCTGAACCTGAAGGAGCTTTCCGTCAGGCTCCACGTGGACGCGGTCAAGCAGGTGGAGATTGAGGCCACAGGCCCCGCGGTCGTCACCGCCGGAGACATCCGCGTGGACAGCGAGGTGGAGGTGGTCAACCCCGACCTGCACATCGCCACCCTGGCCGAAGGCGCCAAGCTGCACATGACCCTCACCATCGAGCAGGGGCACGGCTATGTGTCCGCTGAGCGCAACAAGGTGAGCGCCATGCCCATCGGCGTCATCCCCATGGATGCCATTTTCACCCCCATGCGCAAGGTGAACTACTCGGTTGAGGACACCCGTGTGGGCCAGATCACCGACTATGACAAGCTGGTGCTGGAAGTGTGGACCAATGGCTCGGTGACGCCGGAGGAGGCCATCAGCATGGCCGCCAAGATCCTGACCGGACAATTGGGCATCTTCAGCCACCTCACCGAGCAGCCCCTGGAGGAGGCGGAAGAAGCCGCCGATCCGGACCATGCCGGCGCCAACGCTGAGATGACCATTGACGAACTGGACCTGTCAGTCCGCGCCTTCAACTGCTTAAAGCGCGCCGGCATCAACACGGTGAGCGAGCTGATCCAGAAGGATCAGGAAGACATGATGAAGGTGCGCAACCTGGGCAAGAAGAGCCTGGAAGAAGTAGAGCAGAAGCTGGCCCTCCTGGGCCTGTCCCTGCGCAAGTCCGAAGAATAGTTAAGTCGCCCGCTCAGGGCTAAGGAGGAACACCACACATGGCACAGCAACGCAAGCTTGGCTTGAGCAGCGACAAGCGAAAAGCCCTCATCCGCAACCAGGTCACCAGCCTCCTCTGGCATGGCCGGATTGAAACCAGCCTGGCCCGGGCCAAAGAGGTCCGCAGGGTGGCGGAGAAGATGGTCACCCTGGCCGTGCGGGAGTATGACAACACGGTGGAAGTGAAAAAAGAGTTCCACAACGAGAAGGGACAGATCGTCACCATCGATGTCACCAATGACACCGCCAGCAAGCTTCACGCCAGGCGGCTGATGATGGCCTATCTGTACAACCAGAAGGAGCTGCGCAAGGATGACGAATCTCGCAGCGAATACCGGGAGCGCACCGGGGATGTGAAGTTCCCCGTGGTGGAGAAGCTCTTCCGGGAGTATGGCCCCAAATACCGTAAACGCAACGAGGAAAAGAACAGCGCCGGCGGCTACACCCGCATCTACAAGCTGGGCCCCCGCCGGGGCGACGCCTGTGAGCGCGTGCTGATCGAGATGGTCTAAGCCGGTCATCAAAGTGCCTCCGGGCACTTTTTTTGTTGTGAAAATTGAGGAGGAAAGCGGATGAATTATCAGGAGATCTTGAAAAGCGCCAGGGACCAGATGGGCCCCTTTTGCAAATCCTGCCTGGTGTGCAATGGCAAGGTCTGCGGAAACACCATGCCTGGGCCCGGCGCCAAGGGCAGCGGCACCGTCTTTATCCGGAACTATCAAAAGTGGCAGGAGATACTATTGAACCTGGACGCCATCCATGAGAACAAGGAGCCGGACACCGCTTTTTCGGTCTTTGGACAGGATTTTGCCCTGCCGGTTTTTGCGGCGCCCATTGGCGCCATGAAGCTGCACTATGGCGACAAGTATGATGACCTGGCCTATAACGACCTGCTGCTGCCCTCGGCCATTGACGCCGGGATCGCTGCCTTCACAGGCGATGGGGTGAACCCTGCCATCATGCAGGGGGCGGCCCAGACGCTGAAGAAATATCAGGGAAAGGGCATCCCCACCATCAAGCCCTGGGGGATGGAGCTGGTGCGGGAAAAACTGGCGATGGTGGAGGCGGCCCAGCCCATGGCGATTGCCATGGACATCGACGCGGCAGGGCTGCCCTTTTTGAAGGGGCAGACGCCGCCTGCTGGCAGCAAAACCGTGGATGAGCTGCACCAGATCGTGGCCTGGGCCAAGCGGCCCTTTATCCTGAAGGGCATCATGACCGCCTCGGGGGCAAAAAAGGCCGTGGAGGCAGGGGTGAGCGCCATTGTGGTGTCAAACCATGGCGGCCGGGTGCTGGACCATTGCCCGGGCACGGCTGAGGTGCTGCCGGAGATCGTGCAGGCCGTGGGCGGCCAGGTCAAGATCTTTGTGGATGGCGGCATCCGAACGGGCCAGGATGTGTTTAAGGCCCTGGCCCTGGGGGCTGACGCGGTGCTCATCGGCCGTCCCTTTGTGAACATGATCTATGGCGCGGGAGCAGAGGGGGTGCGCGTGTATGTGGAGAAGCTGGCCAGCGAGCTGGCTGACACCATGACCATGTGCGGTGCTTCCTCGCTGGCGGAGATCAAAAGGGATATGGTGCGGGTGTAGGCCCGTCAACAGGATTCCTCATAACAGCAAATAATGTCTATGTGTTGAATGAGGGATACCAGACACAATCACAAACGCTTTGATGAGTGGCTGCGTTGATGCCTTGGTTTGGTATCAGCTGATTGGCCGGGTCTTGCCGCCGTGGATCTTGAGGTTGGGGTCGTTGTCCATCCCGGCGATGATGGGCTTGGCCCGCGCAATCAAGGATTGAAAGACCGGCATGCCCAAAGAGGCCTGGTGGGCCGCTTCATCCACCCACACCTCATAGATGTGAATGACATCCGGCTCCTGGTCGCTGGTGCCCACGATATAGCACAGGCAGCCGTCCACTGCCTCCATGCCCTGGGCGGCATCCAGCAGAATTTGAAGCAGTTCCTGGCCCTTTCCGGGCTGGGCGGTCAGCTTTCCGCTGACGCCATGATACGGTATTGCCATCGTTCCACCTCCTGATGTGTTAAACGTATGATCACAGTATACCCGCCGGGACGGGATGCGATTCTTCCCTGAAGCGGCAGACATGAACACAACACAAAGGGGATACCCTATTGCGCAGCGACTGCTTTCCTGCTACACTTAATGAGAACAAATGTTCTCGTTAAGGGGTGGCGCAATCATGGATTTGGAGCAAAAGCTGGCCATTTTGACCGACGCGGCGAAGTACGATGTGTCCTGCGCCTCCAGCGGCAGCAGCAGGCCGGGGGTCAAAGGCGGGGTGGGCAACACCGCGGCTGGCGGCATCTGCCACAGCTGGACGGCGGATGGGCGCTGCGTGAGCCTGTTAAAGCTGCTTTATACCAATGTGTGCTGCTATGACTGCGCCTACTGCGTCAACAGGCGCAGCAACGATGTGCCCCGGGCCAGTTTTACGCCGGACGAAGTGGCGCGGCTGACCATTGATTTTTACCGGCGCAACATGATTGAGGGGCTTTTTCTAAGCTCGGCTGTTGCCATCAGCCCCGACCGCACCATGGAGCGGCTGATCCGGGTGGCGGAAATCCTGCGGCAGCGGGAGCGGTTTAACGGCTATATCCACATGAAAGTGATCCCCGGTGCCAGCGCCGCTTTGGTGCAGCGGCTGGGCTACCTGGTGGACCGGGCGAGCGTGAATGTGGAGTTTGCGACTGACCGGGAGCTTTCTCTTTTGGCACCTGACAAGACCCGGAGGGGCATTGAGGGCAATATGCTGGCCATCCGGGATAAAAAGCTGGAGCTGCTGCCAACGCTCTACCATGGCGCGGCGCCCCCTGCCTTTGTGCCGGCGGGCCAATCCACCCAGATGATTGTGGGGGCCGCCGACGGCAATGACCGGGACATTTTGGGCAGGGCCGAAGCCCTCTATCAGCAGATGGGCATGAAGCGGGTGTATTACTCCGCCTATGTGCCGGTGAACCTGCCCTCGTCCCAGCAGGCCAGAACGCCCCTTCTCAGGGAGCACCGGGTGTATCAGGCGGACTGGCTGATGCGCTTTTATGGCTTCAGGGCAGGGGAGATTCTGGGGGAAAGGCCCAACCTTGACCTGGCGGTGGACCCCAAGATCGCCTGGGCGGTGGCAAACTACCGGCTGTTCCCCCTGGATGTGAACACCGCGCCAAAAGAATTGCTGCTGCGGGTGCCGGGGCTGGGGCCCCGCTCGGTGGAGCGGATCTTGGCGGCCAGGCGCCTGGCCCGCATCAGCTATGAGGCGCTGGGTAAAACCGGGGCGGTGATGCGCCGGGCGCGGTATTTCATCAGCGCCCAGGGGCGCAGGCCCTACCCTTTGGTGGATGACCCGGAGCGGGTGTACCGGGCGCTGGCCGGGCAGGACAAGGAGGCCCACCAGCAGCTCTCTTTTTTGGAAGCCGTATGATATATTGCGCGTTTGACGGCAGCTTTGAGGGCCTTATGACCCTGGTGTTTGACACCTACCGCATCAGCCCCGAGGTGGGGGAGGTGGGGACAGCGGCGGAGGGCTCAAGCCTCTTGCCCGTGCGCGTTTTTGTCTCCGATGACGCGAAGGCCCGGCGCATCAAAAACTATCTGGAACACCAGCTGGGGGCGGAGTTTGCCTTCATGGTGAAGGCGGCCTTCCTCTCCTCCAGGCCCGGGCGCTTCCGGGCCATCGTAAAGATCATCCACCGGGCCTGCCAGCTGGGGCCTGAGGTTCTGAGCCTTTTGGATGAGGACACCCTGGCCTTCCTCGCCTGCCAGCGGGAGGTGCGCCGGGAGGCCCACCGCTTCCAGGGCTTGCTGCGCTTTAGCGAAATGGCGGATGGCAGCCTGCTGGCGGTGTTTGCGCCCCGCCACCATGTGCTGCCGCTGATCATGCCGCACTTTGCCGACCGGTTTCCTGGGGAGGAATGGGTGATCTATGATGAGGCCCGCCAGGTGGCGGGGCTGTATGACCGGGGGAGCCTCACCTTTGCCCAGGTGGCGGAGATAAACCCCCGGGAGTCGGCAAGCGAACAGGAAGTGCAGAGCCTCTGGCGGGTATTTTTCCGCGAGCTGGCCATCAAGCAGCGCCTGAACCCAGCCCTCCAGCAGCAGCACATGCCCAAATACACCTGGAAAAACCTGCCTGAGATGCGGGAGATGATGCCTCTTGAAAGCCTGAGCGCGAAAGGCTATGATGTTTTCGACCACAAAAGGAGGTAGGACGGATGAAAAAGGTGCTGTTTTACGGGATGACGGGGGAAAAGAGCTGCTTCATGCACGTGCTGCTAAACGCGGTGGACCTGCACCAGGCAGGCCATGAGGTGAAGGTGATCTTCGAGGGCGCGTCGGTGAAGCTGCCGGGCAAGTTTGCGGACGAGAAGAACCCTGTGTTCCTGAAGGCGAAGGACGCGGGGCTGATCGCCGGCATCTGCCTGGCCTGCTCCAAAACCCTGGGTGTGTATGAGGAGAATGAGGCCCTGGGCTTGCCCTTCCTGTCGGAGATGAGCGGGCACGCCGGCGTGAAAAGCTACCTTGAGGCAGACTACGAGGTGATCAGCATCTAATGCCAAATTCAATCACAAACGCTTGGATAAGCCGGTGCTTATCCGTGCGTTTGTTCATTCATTTTGCATGAGCAATATGCAGCATAAACTGGCCGCCCTTTTGCGGCGCAACCGCCTGCTGGGCACCCTGCTGGATCTGCGCGGCAACGCCCGCTATTGCCTGTTGACAGAGCCCATGTGGGGCATCCCCAACACCCTGTATGTGCCCCTGGTGGCCAAATACATGGAGGCGCTGGGGCTGAGTGCCCTTCAGATCGGCGTGGTGCTGACGGCGAACCTGCTCAGCCAGATGGTCGCCGCCTTCATGAGCGGCGCGGTCACAGACCGCCTGGGCCGCAGGCGCACCACCATGCTGGTGGATTTTATAGCCTGGTCGCTGCCCTGTCTTCTGTGGATGGCAGCCCAGGGCTTTGCCTGGTTTCTGGCGGCGGCGCTGCTCAACGGCCTGTGGCGGGGGACGGAAAACTCCTGGAGCCTCTTGATGGTGGAGGACGCGCCCCAGGACAAGCTGGTGGGCATCTATGCGCTGAGCAATGTCGCGGGGCTGCTGGCGGGCTTCCTGTCCCCGCTGACCAGCGTTTTGGTGGGCCGGTTTTCCCTGGTGGCCACCATGCGGGGGCTTTATTTGTTTGCCTTTTTATCCATGACAACCAAGGCAGTGCTGCTCTATCGCCTCACCCGGGAAACCAGGCTGGGGCATGAGCGCATGACGGCCCTTGCGGGCAAGCCCTGGCATCATGCCTTCCGGGGCTCGGGGCAGGTGGTGAAAGGCATGCTGGCCAACCGCCCCCTGATGCTCACCCTGGGGATCATCTCCTGCGTGATGGTGATCCGGGGCGTGATGGAAAACTTCTGGCCGCTGCTGGTTACGGGGCCCCTTCAGGTGGGGGAGGAGATGCTACCCCTGCTGGCAACGCTCAAAAGCCTGGTGATGCTGGCCTGCTTTTTGCTGCTATCCCACCGGTTGCGGGCGGAGCATTACCGCCGCCCCATGGCCTTTGCGCTGGGGGTGATCAGCCTGATCAGCCTGGTGATGCTGGTGCTGCCAGCGCAGCTTAGCTGGCTGCTGGTGCCAGGCGTCATGGCCGAGGCGCTGGCGCTGAGCATCCTGATACCGCTGTATTCCTCCCTGCAGATGCTGCTGCTGGATGCAGGCGAGCGGGCGCGGATGTTTGGGATCTCCCTGGCCTTTTGTCTGCTGGTCACAGCCCCCTTTGGCACGCTCAACGGCCTGCTTTCCCGGATTCACGCCGCCCTGCCCATGGCGGTGTGCGCGGTGCTGGGCATGCTGGCGCTCTATTTGCTCAGCAGGCTCCAAGCCTGCCTGCCACCTGAAAAACTGCGGGAGGCAGCTGACGTCTGAATTAGATGTATGAAGAATATCATATTTTTGGGGCTGGTCAGCTTTTTTGCGGATATCTCAGCGGAGATGGTCTACCCCATTATCCCGTTGTATTTAAGCCGGACCTTTGGCGCGACCCCTGCGCTGGTTGGGCTGATTGAGGGCATCGCGGAGAGCCTGGCCAGCCTGCTGAAGGTGTTTTCCGGCTATCTCACCGACCGCTTCAAACGCAAGAAGCCGCTGGCTTTCATCGGCTATGCCACGGGCGTTTTCTATAAGCTGGCGCTGGTGTTTGCGGGCTCCTGGACGGGCATCCTGGGGGCCAGGGTGATAGACCGCCTGGGCAAGGGGCTGCGCACCTCGCCCCGGGATGTGATGGTGGCCCAGAGCGCCCAGGAAAACGGCCTGGGACGCGCCTTTGGCGTGCACAAGGCCTTGGACATGGCGGGGGCGGCGCTGGGGATTATGCTCAGTGCCGTTTTGATCGGCAGGGCCAGGGATACCGCCGCTTACCGGCAAGTATTCCTGTGGTCGATGATCCCGGCGGCATTGGCGCTGGGCATGTTCGCTTTTATCAGAGAAAAGCAGGCATCCGGGCAGCTAAAACCCCGGGAGCGCTTCTGGCAGGGTGTGCGGCAGCTGGATGGCCAGCTGAAGCTGTACCTGGCGGTGGCCACGGTGTTCACCCTGGGCAACTCCTCAAACGCCTTTCTCCTGCTGCGGGCCTATAGCCTGGGCTTTGACAGCGTGCAGACCATCTGGCTCTATTTTATCTACAACCTCATCGCCTCCCTGCTGTCCATCCCGCTGGGCGGCCTGTCAGACCGGGTGGGGCGCAAGCGGCTGTTGGTGGGGGGCTACAGCCTTTTTGCCCTGGCATACCTGGGCTTCGGGCTGGCTCAAAACGCCTGGCAGCTGATCGCTTCCTTTGTGCTGTACGGCGTTTATACCGCCATGACCACCGGGGTGGAGCGCGCTTTCATCGCCCAGATTGCGCCACAAAATCTAAAGGGCACCATGCTGGGCCTGCATGGCACCCTGGTGGGGGTGGCGCTGCTGCCGGCCAGCCTGATCGCTGGCCTGCTCTGGAACGGCCTGGGCCCGGCCGCCCCCTTTATGCTGGGGGCGGGGCTGGCCATCATGGCAGCCTTTGCTTTGGGGCTGCTGTTCAGAGCGGATGGTGCGCGCGCCAGTTAGGCCATTTAGCGGGCAGGATGATGCGCTATCACATTCCCGCGGCCTCATCAATTGCCCTGAGCTCCTGGGCGCTCAAAGGGGCCGCATCCTGCGCCTTGACGCAGTCCTCAATCTGGGAGAGGCGGCTGGCGCCGATGATGACCGAGGAAGTGACCGGCTCCTTGTGCAACCAGGAGATGGCCATCTGGGCCAGGCTCTGTCCCCGGGCCTGGGCAATGGCATTGAGCTTGGCAATCTTTTCAAGCGTGGCCTGGTTCACCTGCTCGGCGCTGAGGAACACGCTTTTGCCGCCCGCCCGGGAATCGGCCGGGATGCCGTTTAGATAGCGGTTGGTGAGCAGCCCCTGGGCCAGGGGGGAGAAGGGGATGGCGCCCACGCCCTTGTCAGCCAGCACCTGATACAGGCCCTCCTCGGGCTTCCGGTCCAGGATGTTGTAGCGGGGCTGGTGGATGAGGCAGTGGATGCCCATATCAGCGAGCATATCGATGGCCTGGGCCGCCCTTTCGGGCCCGTAGTTGGAGATGCCCACATACAGCGCCTTGCCCTGGCGGACGGCCTGGGCCAGGGCGCCCATGGTCTCCTCCAGCGGCGTGTCCGGGTCTGGCCTGTGGGCATAGAAGATATCCACATACTCAAGCCCCATGCGTTTGAGGCTCTGGTCCAGGCTGGCCAGCATCTGCTTGCGGCTGCCCCACTCGCCGTAGGGGCCTTCCCACATCAGGTAGCCCGACTTGGTGGAGATGATCAGCTCATCCCGGTAGGGGGCCAGGTCCTCCTTCATGATGCGGCCAAAGGTGGTCTCGGCGCTGCCGGGGGTAGGGCCATAGTTGTTGGCCAGGTCAAAGTGGGTGATGCCCAGGTCAAAGGCGCCCAGCGCCATCTCCCGGGAATTATCATGGGGAAACTGGCTGCCAAAATTGTGCCACAGGCCCAGGGACACATAAGGGAGCTTGAGCCCGCTGTTGCCCACGCGCTTGTACTGCATGGTGTCATAGCGGTTTTGCTTGGCCAGATACATGTTTTTCGCCTCCTGCAGTGTAGTTGCCATATATTGCATAGAATATACCCGTTTTCTGGGTATACTCCCCTTGAACAATCAGCGCCAGGCGCGGCAAGGAGCATATACACATGAAACTGGTATCCTGGAATGTCAACGGGTTTAGGGCGGTGTTGGGCAAGGGCTTTGACGAGGCCTTCATCGCCCAGGATGCGGACATCTTCTGCCTGCAGGAGACAAAAATGAAGGAAGGCCAGGCCGCCTATGACCCGCCGGGCTACACTGTCTACTGGCACTCCGCCCATCGCCCGGGCTATTCGGGCACGGCGGTGTTCACCCGGGAGGAGCCCCGGCAGGTGGTGTATGGCATCGGCGGGGATCATCAGGATGAGGGCCGGGTGATGACACTGGACTATGACAGATTCTACCTGATCAACGCCTATGTGCCCAATGCGCAGCCCGAGCTTAAGCGCCTGCCCTACCGGATGGATTTTGAGGACGCGATGCGGAGCTACCTCAGGAGTTTGGCGGCTGACAAGCCGGTCATCTACTGCGGAGACCTGAACGTGGCCCACCAGGAGATCGACCTGAGGCATCCGGCTGCCAACCGCTTTAACCCCGGCTTTTCTGACCAGGAGCGGGCGAAAATGACCGAGCTTCTGGGCGCCGGATTCACCGACACCTTCCGGCATCTCTACCCTGACAGGCGGGATGCCTACTCCTGGTGGAGCTACCGCTCCAATGCCCGGGCCAACAACACCGGCTGGCGCATTGACTACTTCCTGGTGTCAAGCGGGCTGGATGAGAAGATCAAAGCGGCCACCATCCAGAGCCAGGTCTATGGCTCAGACCACTGCCCGGTGACGCTGGAGATTGACTTGTAAGGCGCGGCCTAAGGCTTTTTTGCATCATCCGGCAAAACATGATATAATTCATTGGATTTCCCGGGAGGGAACAGGGAGCCGGCCGCGCTGGCTGAGCGCTGCGAACGGCTTCCACAAAATTGAACGATGAGGTGAATCACATGACCAAAACAACGGATTCTTTGAAGATAAAGATCCAGCACCGGGAGCCCATGAGCAAGGGCGGCATCAAAAGCCTGCGCAAAGAGGGCTTGCTGCCGGCCTCCATCTCCGCCCGGGGCGAGGACTCCCTGTCCTTCTCCATCAAAAAGGATGAGCTGATGAAGTCCCTCTCCCAGAACGGCCGGATGGCGGTGTTCAAGCTGACCCTGGGCCGCAAGGTCTACAACGCCATGCTCAAGGAAGTGCAGTACGCCCCCGTCACCCGGGAGTGCCTGCATGTCACCTTCCAGCATATCGACCTGGATGTGGAGACCAAGGCGGATGTGTTCATCAAGCCCCTGGGCAGGGAAGACGTGCTGCACAAGCAGCTTGAGTTCCTCCAGCATCTGGATACGCTGCCGGTGACCGGCCTGCCGGGTGATATCCCCAACACCATTGACATTGACGTCTCCCATATGGAGGCGGGGGACAACCTCACCGTGGCCGACGTGAGCCTGCCTGAAGGCATTGCCACGGATATGGAGCCTGACCGGGTGATCTTCACCGTCAGCCACCCCCGCATCCAGGAAGAGCCTGAGGCTGAGGCCGAGGCTGAAGGCGAGGTCGCCGCTGAGGAACCCGCCGCTGAGGAAGCTGAGCAGGAATAAGCCGATCTGTCTGCACAAACCAACGCGGGGCGCTGTCAAAAGCGCCCCGCGTTTTTTGACGATCGGCTTTTTACTTGTTCATCTCGTTGTTCAGCGCCACCGCGGTGTCAACCCACTGGTAGAAGAGTTTTTCCTCCACCACCTTGGCGATGATCCCGTTGAGCGCTGCCAGCAGCTCCGGCTCGTCCTTGGGTACGGCGGCAGCGATGCCGGAGGAGACATAGTCGAACTTGGACTCACAGATCACCAGGTCTGGGTAGTTGGCCACGTATTGGTCGGCCACCACGCTGGCCAGGGCCAGGCCCGCCACCTTTTTGGTGAGCAGCTCCATCACGCCGTCAGGGATGAGGGTGATGAGGGTCAGTTCGCTGTCAGGCAACTGCTCGGTCACCAGGGTCTGCTGCAGGGTGCCGTTCTGGGCGGCCACCTTTTTACCCTTGAAATCCGACAGGGTTTTGATGCTCTGCGCGTTGTCCTTGTGGATGAGGATCACCTGGTTGGTCTCGTTGTAGTAGATATCGGTGAAGTCCATGCTGGCTCTGCGCTCGGGGGTGGGGTCCATGCCGGCGATGCCGATGTCAATCTTGCCGGCGACCACGGCGGCCAGCACTGCCTCAAAGCTGTAGGACTCCACCACCAGCTCAACTCCCAGCTGCTGGGCGATGTATTTTGCGAAGTCTATGTCAGCGCCCACCGGGGTGCCGTCCGGCCCGGGAAACTCATAGGGCGCGTAGTCAGGGGAGGTACCCACCACCAGCTTGCCCGCTGCCTTGATGGCGTCCAGGCGGCCCGTGGCCAGGGCAAATGAGGTCAGGGACAGGATCATGAGGGCGGCCAGCAGGCCTGCGAGCAGTTTTTTCATGGGGTCATCCTCCTTGATGTGATGGGGGCAGTGTACAACGCTTCAGAGTGCATGTCAATACATAAATTGCGATTAAATATAAGTTCTGAAAAGAGGGTGAGCAGGAATGATGAGTAAAAAATAAGAAAAAAACAGAGAAATAGAATTGCAAAGAACGATTAAAGAACATCGAAATATGAATTTAAATCCATATATTGATCAGCGCTTCATGGGTCTGCGCAAAAAAACCTCTCCCCAGGATGCGATGGGAGTGTCATGCTGTATTCCCATCAAGTGGCTACGCTGAATAAAAGGACTCATATGTCGCTGCTGGGGAGACCACAGGAAAACCCACAAAGGGCGGTGCCGGACGCCGGCCGGGGCATGGCGGAAAACGAGGTCACACAGGGTTATTAATAAAATTGCGAACAAACCGCATAAGACCCTGTACAAAGCGCTTAAAACGTGATAATGTAGCGACATAGTTGCATAATCATGCAACAAGAAAGGAGGGGCCATGCCACAGATCAGCCAGCGCACCGGGAGGTTTACAGAGTCGGTCATCCGGCGCATGACGCGCATTGCTGATGGCGTGGGGGCGATCAACCTCTCCCAGGGTTTTCCGGATTTTGATCCGCCCCGGGCCTTGATGGAGGCTTTGGCCGTAGCTGCCTTTGCGGGCCCCCATCAGTACGAGATCACTTACGGCGCTGCCGCCTTCCGCCGCGCGCTGGCGGACAAGCAAGGGGCTGCGATTGGCCGGGAGATTGACCCGGAAACCCAGATGGTGGTCACCTGCGGGGCGACGGAGGCCATGGTGTGTGCGATGCTGGCAGTGATCAACCCCGGGGACAAGGTGGCGGTGTTCTCCCCCTTTTATGAGAACTACGGGGCGGATGCCATCATCGCGGGGGCCGAGGCGGTGTTTGTGCCGCTTCTTCCGCCGGATTACGCGGTGGATTGGCAGGCGCTGGAGGCGGCGTTTGCCGGCGGCGTCAAGGCCCTGGTGGTATGCAACCCACAAAACCCCTGCGGCAAGGTGTTTACCCGGGAGGAGCTGATGAAAATCGGCACCCTGGCCAAAGCCCATGACGCCTGGATCATCACCGATGAGGTGTATGAGCATATCGTCTATGCCCCCAACATCCATGTGCGCCTGTCCGCCCTTCCCGGCATGTGGGACCACTGCCTGACGGTGAGCTCGCTGTCCAAGACCTACTCCATCACCGGCTGGCGCCTGGGCTATCTGATTGGCCCTGAGCAGGCGGTGGAGGCCGCACGGAAGGTGCATGACTTTCTCACCGTGGGGGCGGCGGCGCCCCTTCAGGCAGCGGCGGTGGCGGGGCTTAAGGCCGGGCCCGAATACTATCGGGGTCTGACCGATATCTACACCGCCAAGCGCCAGCTGTTCCTGTCTGGCCTTGAGGCGATTGGCCTGCCCCATACCAAGCCCCAGGGCAGCTACTTTGTGATGGTGGACATCAGCCGTTTTCTGGCGCTGTCCCGGTTTAGAGGCTTCAGTGACCTGGCCTTTTGCGAATACATGACCGAGCACATTGGTGTGGCCGCGGTGCCTGGCTCCAGCTTTTTTATGGGGGAGCCGGAAACCGGGCTCATGCGCCTGCACTTTGCCCGCAGTGAGGAGAGCTTGACGGAAGCCCTGAGGCGGCTGTCCAGGCTGAACGATTTATGAAGAAGCTTTCCAACCCCCAGGCCTGCCTGACCTGTGCCCACCCGCCATTCACCGTGGGGTCCATGGCCTATTCCGGCGTGGGGGACGCCATGCGCCCCTATGGCAAAAAGGCGCTGCTCATCGGCGGAGACAGGGCGCTGGCCGCAGGGTTTTACCCCCTGCAGGAGGCGGTTGCCAGCCAGGGCATCACGCTGTCAGTGCGCCCTTTTTCGGGCGAGGCCACCATGGAAACCGCCCAGGAGGCGGCGGAGGCAGCCCGGGTGCTTGAGGCGGGCGTGATCCTGGGCATGGGGGGCGGCCGGGCCATTGACACCGCCAAGGCGGCTGCCCACTATGCCGCAAAGCCTGTGATCACGCTGCCCACCATCCCTGCCACCTGCGCTGCTGCCACGGCGCTGTCGGTGCTGCATCACCCGGGGCTTACGGCCTATGATCCCTTCCTGTTTCTGGATGCGCCGCCCCTGCATGTGTTCATCCACACCGGCATCCTGGCCGCTTCCCCCGCTATGTACCTGCGGGCAGGCATTGGCGACAGCCTCACCAAACATGTGGAAGCGGCATACAAGGCGGGGGACGAGGCGCTCGGCTATAACGACCGCCTGGGCCTGGCGGTGGCCAGGATGGGCTATGAGGCGCTGATGGCGGTGGGGGAGGCGGCGCTTGATGACGCGAAGCGGGGCCTGGACAGCGCGGCCTTCCGGCTGGCCTGCCAAATGTGCATCATCAACACGGGGCTTGTGAGCCTCCTGGTGCAGGACCGCTTCAACGGTGGCCTGGCCCACGCGCTGTATTACGCCCTGCATGAGCTGCCTGAGGTGGCGCGCCACCTGCACGGGGATGTGGTGGCCTGGGGCAGCCTGGTGCAGCTGTGCCTGGAAGGGAAGGAGGACCAGGCGCTGCTGCTTCGGGACTTCCTGGGGAGGCTGGACATTCCCTGCACGCTCCAGGGCCTGGGGATCGCCCTGGACGACGCGCGGCTGCTGGCGCTGCTGCCGGATGCCCTCAGCCAGCAGGACATGGCGGACGCGCCCGGGAAAGTGGATGAGGCGATGCTGCGCCGGGCGCTGATCAAGGCCGAGACACTGGGATGATAAGGAGAGAGGATGTTTACTAATTTTGTCCCGAACATAGGCCGGGTGCTCAGCAAATACTGGGCGCTGTTTTTGCAGGGGGCGGGGTACACGCTGCTGCTGAGCTTTATCACGGTGCTGTTTGGCACGGTGCTTGGCTCCATCCTGGCGCTGATGCGCCGGAGCCAGAACAAACTGGTCAGCGGCTTTGCCTCGGGCTATGTGGAGGTGATCCGGGGCACGCCGCTGCTGCTGCAGCTTTACCTGTTCTACTTCATGCTGCCAGAGCTTTTGCCGATGCTCAACCTCTCCAAGTTCGCCTGCGTGTCCATCGCCCTGGTCATCAACTCCTCCGCTTATGTGTGCGAGGTGGTGCGCGCGGGCATCCAGGCAGTGGACTACGGCCAGACCGAGGCGGCCAGGACCCTGGGGCTTAACGCCCGGCAGACCATGCTGCGCATTGTGATGCCCCAGGCGGTTAAAAACATCCTGCCCGCCCTGGGCAACGAGTTTGTCACCGTCATCAAGGAGACCTCCCTGGCTTCCACCTTCTTTGTGGGCGACCTGATGACCCAGTATTCAACCGTCAGGGGCAGCATGTACCTGGTGATAGAGCCTTTGGTGGTGGTGGGGGTCATCTATTTTATCCTCACCTTCACCCTCTCCAAGGCGGTCAATGCGTTTGAAAGGAGGCTCCAGGTCAGTGATTGAGACGGTCAGCCTGTATAAAACCTTTGGCGATCTGGGGGTGCTGCGGGACATCAGCGAGAGGATTCAGGATGGGGAGGTGGTGTCCATCATCGGGCCGTCCGGCTCCGGCAAGTCCACTTTCCTCAGGTGTCTGAACCTGCTTGAGGTGCCCACCTCAGGCTCGGTGTTCTTTGACGGCGTTGACCTCACCCAGAAGGGCATTGACATTGACCTGTACCGGCAGAGGATGGGCATGGTGTTCCAGCACTTCAACGTGTTTCCTCACCTGACGGTGCTGGAAAACGTGACCCTGGCCCCGGTGATGCTGAAAAAACGCTCCAAAGCCGACGCGGAGGACTATGGCAGGCAACTGCTGGCCCGGGTGGGTCTTTCCGATAAGGCCGCGGAGCACCCCCGCCGCCTCTCAGGCGGGCAAAAGCAGCGCCTGGCCATCGTGCGGGCGCTGGCCATGGACCCTGAGGTGATGCTCTTTGATGAGCCCACCAGCGCCCTTGACCCCGAAATGGTGGGGGAGGTGCTGGCGGTCATCCAGGACCTGGTCAAAAACGGCATGACCACCATCATCGTCACCCACGAAATGGGCTTCGCCCGGGAGGTCTCCACCCGCGTCCTCTTCATGGACGAGGGGCAGATCGCAGAGCAAGGCCCGCCTGAGGCGATATTCAATCACCCACAGAACCCCCGGACCAAGGAGTTTTTGGGAAAGGTGCTGAGGTGAGGGGGAGGGGAAAGACGATTTTTGGGGGCTTTCTTAAAAGAAAGCCCCCAAACCCCAAAGAACTTTGGAATGATATTGATTTAGAATAGTATTTTGATTTATTAAAGTTTTCTGGGAGGGGTTCGGGAGGGCTCTTTTTCAAAAGAGCCCTCCCCGAAAAAACACCATTTATTTCATATATTTCTTTATCGTCCCTGTATCATCCGTCAGGGTCAGTGACATCCTAAACGTCCTGCTTTCCCCGGCCTCCAGGAACTGAAGGCTGCCATCGGCTCGGGCTGCCGGGCGGCCCATGACACCGGAGGTGGTGGGCTCAAGGCCCAGGGCGTAGTCACCCGCGCGCATACACTTCCACTGGCACAGCAGGGGGAGCGCTTTGGCGTCAAAGTGCAGGATGGCGGCCATGCCCAGGCTTTCGTTGTGGAGCATGGCATAGGCGCCGGTATCCGGGTGCTGGGTGTGGAAGAAGCACTCCTCAGGGCGCAGGACGCCGGGGGCCTCCATAAGGGAATGCTTGTCAAAGTTGGCCTGGGCGGTGTCATCCCGGGGGGTGATCTGCCCGGCTGAGGTGTAGACGCGCGCGCCTTCATCCAGCATTGGGTAACCGAAATTCACGTGGTAGACCAGCATGAGGGGCGTTTTGGCGAAGCCCTGGTTCTCCACGGTGTCCTCAATCTCAAGAACGTTTTTCTCGGTGTGCAGGCGAAGGGTGCGGGAGAGCACCAGGTTTTCCTCAAACACCTGGGCCTGGCGCACCTGGCCTGAGATCTCAAGCACCATCTCGTCCCCGTCATAAAGGGTGCGGGAGGTGACTTTCTCCGCTGGCAGGTTGCTGTATGGCCCGTGAAGGCCCAGCGCCTGGCCGTCCTCAGTGGCGGGGGCGCCGGCATAGGTGAGGCCGCAGGTGGTGAGCAGCCCTGCGTTGAACTGCTTGAGGAAGCCCCTGACCCCTTCTTCCTGATAGAGGAAGGGGGAGCGCAGGCCGGTTTTGGATTGGAAGGCCACGTTTGTGCCCTTGAAGCTGAGGCTGGGGATATCCAGGCCCCGGTCCGGGAGCACGGTGAGGCGGGTGCCCTGGCCGTTATCCAACTCAAACGCGCGCATGCCCCGGGCGGGGCCATCGTTGAAGGTGTAGTCCTTGATGCCGCAAAGGCTCTCCAGGTTGCCTGCTTTCTGGCGCAGGGCCTGTTCCTGGGATTTTTTCATGGTTTCCTCCTTTTTTGCTTGTATGCTGCTATGAGGGATTGTACAATGGGGCGGAGCCAGGCGCAAGGGCGCGCCGGAAGACATAAGGAGGCAGGCATGCGCGCGGTGATGTATGGGGCCGGAAACATCGGCCGGGGGTTTATCGGGCCGGTGTTTGAGCGGGGCGGCTATTTTGTCCAGTATGTGGATGTGAACCGGGAGCTGGTGGACGCGCTGAACGCAAGGGGCACTTACCCCCTCCGGGTGATCCGGGACCAGGCGCATGAGGATCAGCCGGTGGGTCACTTTGAGGCCATTGATGGCAAGGATGCGGGCAAAGTGGCTGAGGCCATCGCCAGCGCTGACATCATGGCGACCGCCCTTGGCGCCAAGATCCTGCCGCTGATTGCGCCGGTGTTGGCCGAGGGGATCAGGCGGCGCTTTGCCAGGACTGATAAAACCCTTGACATCATCGTGTGCGAGAACCTGATGGACGCCCATCTGGTGCTGGCGGGGCTGATTAAAAGCCACATGACCCCAGAGGAGCAGCAGCTATTTGACCAGCGCGTGGGGCTGGTGGAGGCCTCCATTGGGCGCATGGTGCCGGTGCAGACAGAGGCCATGCGGGATGGCGACCCATTGCGGGTGTGCGTTGAGGAATATGCCTTTTTGCCGGTGGACAAGGCGGGGTTCAAGGGGGAGATCCCCGACCTCCCCGGGCTTACGCCCTTTACGCCCTTTGACTATTACATCAGGCGCAAGCTGTTTGTGCACAACATGGGGCACGCCACCTGCGCCTATTTGGGGCACTATGCCGAGAAAACCTATATCGCTGAAGCGATCATGGACGCGGACACGGCGCTGGTCACCCAAAACGCGATGCTGGAGAGCCTGACGGCGCTGTATCGGCGCTATCAGGTGCCGGCGGACGCGCTGCTGAACCATATTTGGGATTTGCTGGGCCGTTTCGCCAACACCGGGCTGGGGGACACCTGCCAGCGGGTGGGGGCGGATATCGCCAGGAAAATGGCGCGGGATGACCGGATGATAGGCTCAGCGCTGCTGTGCCTGGAGATGGGTGTGCGGCCTGACTACATCGCCCTGGGGGCAGCACTGGCGCTATACCAGCACATGAAAGAGCAAAGCCTTGAGGTGACAGAGGAAGCGGCGCAAAAAGCGCTCAGCGCACTCAGCGGGCTGGGCGCTGAAACAGAGCTCTCGGGCATCATCATGGGCTATATGCAGCTGCTTATAAAAGGTGCGAGCGTGGCGGAACTGCGGCTGGCTGCGTCAGAAGGCAAGCGGAAGCACTTGGAGCCGGTGGTGTAACGCAAAAGAGGGACTATTCCCCGCCTAACTCATAGTAAAAATCCATAGAATCCCGCAGCAGGCGCACGCCTGAGTTGGCGTCGGAAGCGCCCAGGGAGGCAGCGGCGGCGGCGGTGCCCAGGCGCAGGGCTTCCTTGAGGGGCATGTCTTCATGCGCCCCATAGAGGACGCCAGCGCAAAAGGCGTCGCCGGCGCCGGTGGTGCTGCGGATGAAATCATGGGGCAGCTTCAGGCTGGGCAGGCTGATGAAGCTGCCATGCTCGTCCAGGCCAAAGCAGCCCTCTGGCACGTGGATGGCGGCCCAACGGGTAACGCCCAGGGCCTTGAGCGCGTGAAGGGCGTCTGGCATCAGCTGCTTGTTGAGCTTGCCCGCCTCATCCCGCAGGGGGATGCCGGTGGTCTTTCCGGCCTCATATTCGTTGATGATGCAGTAGTCCACATGCTTTAGCGCCGGGGGCACAAGCTTACTAAAGCGGTCGCTGGCCTCGCTGACAATGTCAACCGAGGTGAGCATGCCCTGCTTCCTGGCGTCAGCCAGCATCCGGGCCATGTTGGTGCCGTATTCCGGGTCCTCCGCGTCCAAGCCGTCCATCAGCAGGATATACCCGGCGTGGAATATTTTGGCAGGGATGCTGTCCCAGGCGATGTCCTTGCCATCAAAGGCGGCATTGGCGCCGCGAAACTGGAAAAAGGTGCGCTCCCGGGTGGTGGCGTCGTTCATGGCCAGGGTGTAGGAGGTCTGCCCGCAGGTGGCGATGCCGGTGGTGTTGATATTTTTGTGTTTGGCGAACTGGGCCATGATAAGCCGGCCCTCCGGATCATCCCCCAGGCAGCCCAGGATGTGGATAGGCAGCTCCCGGTCAAGCATGGCCAGGTCAATGCCCACGTTGCAGGCCAAACCGCCCACGGTCATGGTCTTGTCCTCCAGGATGGTCACCAATTGCCCGGGGCTGGGAAAGGCAGAAACGTGATAGTTGATGTCCACAATCAGGTTTCCTGCCACGCAGATGCCGTTTCGGTTCATGTCAGCCTCCTGTATAAAGGGGTGTGAATTCTAATGGCATTAATTGTACCATATTTTGAAGTCCAATGGTGCTGGAACAATTGGGTTTGACATCCGCTCTTTTTCACGCAACTTCAATTCCTCTGCAGATTCGCTGAAAACTGAAGGAATACAATAAAATCGCCTTGACCCGTATTTCCCCTTGTGTTAAAGTGACTCTGAAAGAAATTGATGATATGTGGTCGAGAAAACGTTTTTTGCTAATGGAGGTGTCATGACCGATCTGTTGACGATGACCGGAATCAGCAAGAACTTTGGCGTTGTCCAGGCGTTGGACAATGTGGGCATCACCCTGCGCGCAGGGGAAGTTTTGGCTCTTATGGGGGAGAACGGCGCTGGAAAGTCCACCCTGATGAATATTCTTTCCGGTTCCATTGTCAATTATAAAGGGGATATTTTCATTGATGGCAAAAAGGCTGTTATTACCAGCCCCTTGACGGCCCGCTCCCTGGGAGTGGCCAAAATTCACCAGGAGCTTCAGCTGGTGCGTGAGATGTCTGTGGCTGAAAACTTCTTCATGGGGCGCGAAATCACGAACAAGGTCGGTATTGTCAACAAGCAAGCCCAAGAGAAAGAGGCAGCATACTACTTGGCGATGCTTGAATCAGATATTCATCCTACTCGCCTGGTGAGGTCTTTGCGGGTGGTAGAGCAGCAGATGGTGGAAATTGCCAAGGCTATTTCGCTGAATGCCCGGATTCTGATTATGGATGAGCCCACCAGCGCCTTGTCCAAAGCGGAATCCCGGCGGCTTTTTGTTGTGATTAACCGGCTAAAAGAGCGTGGCGTGGGCATCATTTACATTACCCATCGCATGGAGGAGGTGTTTGTCATCTCCGACCGCATTACCGTCCTGCGGGATGGGCGCTATGTGGATACAGTGAACACGCAGAATACTGCGGAAGGGCAGCTTATTTCCATGATGGTTGGCAGGGAGGTTGAAGACATCTACCCTTCCAGAGATCCTCATGCAGCGAATGAGGTGCTGCGGGTTGAGCATCTGAATGTTACCTTCCCGGCGGGCAGTTTCAAGCGATCCCTTAAAGATATTTCGTTTTCTTTGCGTGCGGGTGAGGTGCTGGGAATCGGTGGGTTGCTGGGTGCAGGGCGTTCGGAGCTTATGGAGACACTCTTTGGTGTGAATGCGTCCCATGTTACGGGGGATATTTTTCTGGGGGGAAAGGCACATAAGCTGACCTCGCCGGCTGCCGCCATTTCCGCAGGCATTTCTTTTGCCACTGAGGACCGCAAGGGCAAGGGCCTGGTGCCGCTGCGCTGCATCGGAGAGAACATGTCCTTACCCAAGCTCAGGCACTTCTCTCCCTTCGGGGTGATGCGCCGTCAGGAGGAGTACAAGGAATGGCAGCAGCAGATGATAAGCCTGAGTGTCAAGGCACCTGGCACCTTTACATTGGCCCAGAGTTTGTCAGGCGGCAACCAGCAAAAGGTCATTCTCGCCAGGTGGCTGATGACCAATCCCAAGGTGCTTTTGTTGGATGAACCCACCCGGGGCATTGATGTGGGGGCCAAAGCGGAGATCTATACATTGATTAACCGGCTGGCCGCCCAAGGCATCGGCATCATCGTGGTTTCTTCTGATTTGCCGGAGCTGATGGGCATATCTGACCGGATTATCACCCTATGTGAGGGGCGCGTGTCGGGTGAATTCATGAAAAATCAGGCCACGCAAGAGGATATCCTCTTTGCGGCCACCCTGACAAAGGAGAAAGCCATATGATCCAGCAGCAAAGCCCAGTTCCTACTCTCAGACAGGAGCAACGCAGAGCGGAGATATTTGCATTCCTGAAAAAATCACAGGCATATATAGCGCTTATTGCGATTTTTGCCACTGCCTCGATTATCAACGTCAAGGATGGGCGGAACCTGTTCCTGGATGTACGCAATTTCATGAACATCCTTCGGGCAGTGTCTGAAAATGGCATCATCGCCATTGGCATGACGATGATTATCCTGCTGGGGGATATTGATCTTTCGGTGGGATCGGTTCTGGGGCTGGTATCTACTGGCAGCGCAGCGCTGATGGTGAAAAATGGACTGGGGTTCATTCCCACGGTGCTTATTTCCTTGTTAATCGGCGCTTTATACGGCCTGTTTAATGGGACCGTGGTTACCCGGATGAAGATTCAGGCTTTTATCGTCACCTTGGCTTCCATGAATATCGCCCGGGGGCTTGCACGTTTTTGGTCGGGGGGCATTGGCATTCCGTTGGCCTATGGTGTGGGGCCAGGGTATGCGGCGCCGGAGTTTGAATGGCTCAGCGCCCGTATCGGAGGACTTGTGCCCATGCCTTCGATTATCTATTTAGT